>BNJU01002940.1_pt1 | contig 125503 bp, 134 predicted proteins | sample 8539281 | NCBI WGS metagenome assembly BNJU01 (sample SAMD00202456, study PRJDB9452) | human saliva metagenome | isolation source: human saliva | place: Japan | reverse complement strand
ACCCTACGGCGGGCCGGGCGTGGTCGCGCCGCACATTGGGGATGCGTGTCGCCACCCCCACAGCCCTCGATTGTCGACACCCCTTGACACCCCTTACCCCCTGGGGTACTATCATTCCATGAGCCATGAACACGGCTACAGCAACACGAGGAATCATCTCGCGCCTGCGCCGCATCGAGGCCAGGTTCACGGCCCTGCAGCGCATGATCTCGCGGGCGGAAGTACTGCATCAACATCACCTCACGCAGGTCTCGGCCGTCCAGTCCGCGCTCGATTCGGTCGCGGTCAGCCGCTCAAGACCATGAACCACTGCGTCGTCACGGCGGCGCGCAGATCGGCAAAGGGCCGCGCAGGAAGGCCCAAAGTCGACAGGGCGGCCGCAGCCCATCGCGCGCCTCATCAAGTCTAATAACAAGGAGACATCGCGGCCACCGAGATCAGTCGCACCATTGAGCTGGCCGTCGACGGCGCATTACGGCCACTGCGTGATGAGCGTCAGCGAAGGCAGGCAAGATCCCCGGCGTGAAGAACGTCGGCATGATCCTCAACTCCAGCGCCACCTCCAAGGTGACGGTCTGACCGACACCTGGATGACGCGGCGCTGAGCGACGCAGTGTCAGGCCGGCTTCACGCTGGTCGGCATCTCGCGCGACTTCTGAGGTTTTCGCCACCGACGAGGCCAGGGCACCTTCCCAGCCTCGTTCCTTCGCCAGCCTGCGGAGGTACCATGTCCACCAATTCCGTGACGACCGCGTCGCAGCACCTTCTTCTCCTGGGAATACGGCCTCGGCCCCCTCCTGGGTGGGCAGGGCACCCGCGCCCACGCGCGCCGCTCTTCGCGCTCTGACTCATCGTCTGCGCCGCGACATCCCTCGCGATGATCCTGTCGATGGTGCCCGCCTGCTGCGGTTCGCGCTGGCGAGTGAGATCGCGCGCTGGCCTCCGATCAGTGGTGACGTGCGCCTGGCCCTTCCGCCGGGCGGCCTTTCGCCGCGGGCCGCCACGGCGCAACGACCGATGGACACCCTGGTCTCCTGGGCGTCGTCGCCTCGACCCACGCAGTGGAGCTGGTGGGCCCTGCTGCAGGGCGGCGCGGGCAGCTCGGCATGCGCAGACTGACGCCTGATCCCGCGCGCGCGCGCACACGGGCCGCCGAGATCTGCTTCGAGGCGCGTGCATGATCGTCGTCTTCCTGCTGACCGGGCCGCTGCCTGGAAGCGCGCCCGCATACCGCGCCAGCGGCGCGCTGCGCCACGCGGGCATCGGGCGCGACGGAGGCGCTCGCTGAGCGTCGATCACGGGCCCGACGGCGGGCGCACCGACGCTGCATCGTGCCGCCTCGGCCCTGGCAGGTCGGCGACCTGTTCGCTGGTACGCCGGCGGAAGGTGGCGACCGCAGCGGCGTCATCGTCTCCGGAGCGTCCTGCCATCGACACCTCTCGCCTCCTGGCGGACGAGTCCGTGCCCGTGGACGACCGCCCCGGCGACGGTCACCGGGCGCACCGTCAACACGTGCGCGCTCGCGTGCGCGCACGCGCGCGTCGCGCTCAGCACGACCCTCGTCGCAAGATCGGCCGCACTATGGTCGCCCGAGCCGCGTAGCGAGACCCGTCCAGCGCCTCGCGGACCCGGATCTTTCCGGGCGTGTTCGTGCCCGATCGTCATCGCCGTCTCCCTGCTCGCCATCGGGTGGCTGGCTGCTCGCTGGCGGCAGCTGGCAGTCACGCCCTCGCTGGCGACATCCTCGCCGTCCCTGGTCGTCGCGTGCACGTGCGCGTCTCGGGCCTGCTGACACGCACACCGCGCTCCTCGTCGGGTCGGGGCGCAGCTCTCGCAGCTGGGCAGTCGTCGTGCAAGAACGCCGAGCACTGAGATGCACCGCCGCTCGATCGACGTGCTCTGCTGGACAAGACGGGCACGGTCACCTGACGGCGTATGCCTCGAGTCGGTCGCTGGAGGCGCGCCACCAGGGCGCGGGCCGACCTCGGGCCTGCTCCTGCGCGCGCCGCGCGACGGTCCCATCAGCGAGCACCCCTCGCCCCGCGATCACGGCGGGGCCGCCGGGCGCGGCCTGTCGCCCGCAGCCACGTGACGCCTTCACAGCGAACCCAGCCCGGCCTCGTGCCGCCGTCGTCGACTCACAGCCAGGGCGGCAGCGCTCGTGGGCCGCGCCTCTTCGGCTGCAACTCCCTAGGCGTCCATCGGCAGTGCCTTCGCTCGACGCACGTGCGCGAGGCCGGGGCCTCGCGCCTCGCCGGTCGTCGCCGCCGTCGCCGCAGGACTCGGCCAGCGCGACGCCCGGGCCGTCACGGGCAGGCCGGGCCCAGCGCCGACGCCAGGTCGCTGCGGGCACCGGACGCCGGGCCGCGCCGGGCTCCACGCTCACCATGGGGCGTGGGCGGCGTGACCTGCGCCGTCGCGCGTGCGCCGCGTCGGGCGCAAGCTCAACGAGCTCCCGTAGCGTGAGCGCCTCGAAGTCGAAACCTGGCCACCAGAGTCCGCGCATCACGCTCACCGCCCCTCACACGACCCGGGAGCTCGAAGGCAGTCGTCAGCGCGGCCGGGTACTCAGCGCCGTCACCTCCCGGTCGGGACGCCCGGCCGGCATACCGCCCGCGCACTTCGGCCTGGACGCCGCGGCAGCGCGGCCGTGAGCGCCACCCTCCGCAGCCGGCCACCGTGGAACGGGCCGCGGGCGCCACGCTTCAGTGGACCAGCGTGGCCATCGGACACTGCCAACCGCCAGTCGACGAGAATCCGCAGGCTTGAGGACGCACGCAGCGGACAGTCTCGGACACCGCGCTGCGATCGCCCTGCTTGCGCACCTCACGGCACCCAGGTCCTGGAATCTCGTCGTACGCGACACCGTCGAAACCGACTCGTGCCGCCATCGCCCGCGTGCGCTCCCTGGGCATCGAGCCGATCCTGCTCACCGGCGACTGGCAGGCGACGGCGCGCGTCGCGATCAGAAGTCGGCATCGGGCGCGTCATCGCGGGCGTCCTGCCCGACGGGCAAGCGCGGCGTCGCCGAGCCTGCAGGCCGAGGGTCGCAACCGTCGTAACCATGGGCGGAGACAGCGTCAAACGACGCGGCCGCCCTCGCGCAGGCAGCGCGTCAGGGCCTGGGGCGATCGCGCGATGGGATCGGGGCACGGACGTCGCATCGGGTCTCGGACATCACCCTGGCAGGACCGACCTGACCAGCGCGGCCACCAGCGATCCGCATCTCGCGGCGCACGCTGCGCGTCATCAGAGAGAACCTGTTCTGGGCGTTCTTCTACAACGTCGCGATGGTGCCGCTGGCGCATCGCGGGGCTGCTCTCCCCATGCTGGCCTCCGCCGCCATGGCGTGCTCGTCGGTGTTCGTCGTCCTCAACTCCCTGCGCCTGCACAACTCAATGTCCGCGCGAAGACGGCGTGAGTGCCGCGTCATCAGGGTGTCCGGCTGCGGCGCCGTCATGTTGGTGCGTCGCGCGACATGAGCCCCTGCCGTAGACGGTCTCATGAGGTGGCGGGTGGGCGCGCTCCCCGACTCGGCATCGACCTACAGATCGCCCCGCGTAAGGCGCGCGTCCGGATAACGACATACTCGGTATCAAGGTGCGGTCGTTTCCCACCCAGTAGACCTCGCGACCGGGCACGAGGCGCGCAAGCAGCGTCGTGTCGGTCGACAACTTCGCGCCTCCGCGCACCGCGCGAGCGCGGCGCGTATACGCGGGTCCTCGCCGTCGGACCGTGCCACAACGGTAGCGACGGGGCCGTGAACGCCAGCTGACGCGGCGGGCACGCACGCGACACCCACGCCGCGACGCGCCAGCCCAAGATTCGACGAGGCCGAGGCCTCCGTCGGTGTTCACCCGCCCGGTTTCGGCGGTAGGACGCTCGGGCGCGAGCCACTGGTCGATGACGTCGAGCAGCAGAACACGCCGCGATGGGGACCAGCACCGCGCGTTATGAGTGCCACGAGCTCCATCCGTAGTAGCTCTCCAGCCGACCCCGCGAAGCGCCACGCGAGCGTCAGGGCGCCACCAGCGCGCAGACCACACGGGGAGGCTGTGCCCACGAAAGCCTGGCCCGCCGCCAGCACGATGAGAGTGCGAGGCTTGACGGAGTCGTCAGGATTGTCCCACAGGGAGGGGATTGCGCGCGGCGGTGGTTCCGCCGGCTGTCGGCGTACTGCGGTCGCGGTCACCATCGAGGGAGTAGGGCCCATCGTGCCCGCCGGGTTCATCGCCGGGGCAACACGCGCTGTCACCACAAACGTGACGATGCCGGAACAGCGCGTACGCTATCGACCGCAGGACAGCAGGTCCGTCCTTGCTACGTCGGCGGCCACGCGATCGCGCGAGAGTCCGGCGAGCAAAGACCATCGTGAGCCCGAGATCCTCCTGACGGCACAGGACCAGTGCGCCAGCCACGCCATGCACGCGCGAGCGCCGCTCGACGACGAGCGGCGCACTCCGAACGCCAGCAGCGGGACGGCCACGCAGACCTCGTGAGGCTGGGCTGCGACCGCCTGCAGCACCCAGCCCGTACGCGAGGCTGACGAGGAGGCGCCGCCACGCAGCCGAGGAGGCGCTGCGCGAGGCGCAGCGAGCAGCTACCGACGCCGCGATCAGCACGTCACACTGGACGACGAGGAGGGTCCAGCGCACCCGGACGGGAAGAGGCGGAAAGATCGGACCGAGGAGCGCCAGGATCGGGTGGACGTGATCGCCCAGCGGGTTGTATCTCGGCCCATGATGGGGACGATGGGCGCCCTCAGCTGAAGGCGAGTAGTGAGCCTGGACGGCCCTCGGCGAAGATGCCCAGATCCACGACGAAGGAGCAACGAGCGCGCCACTGCGCCGCGAATAGCAAACGTAGAGCACGCCGACGGTGCACGCAATGACGGTGGGCAGCCACCGGGTCGCGATGAAGCGACCGACGGCTAACCGATCCGCGCTTCTTCACCCGACCATCTCCGTGCGGCGCAGCACGTCGGACGGACCGAAGGCCTCCACCGCGCCTCGTCGCGGAGCCGAGGCCGCCGGGTAAGGTACGCCGATCGTTCGTGGTCGGCGCGGCGCTTCGGGCGTGCATCGGAGTGGAAGAGCTGGCTGGACCGTGGTGCGCACGGCGTCGGACATATGCGCGCCGGGCGGCTTGAGCGGCGAGCCGAGCGTGCCGGGTCCGCGCCTGAGTGCGCGAAGCGCGGACCTCCATGACGGATGCTGGTGGCCCGCGCGCAGCACGCTGATGGTGGCCGCGGCGGCTCGCACACACGTGGCGAGCCCGCGAAGGACGCCATGGCCGCGATCGACGGCCCCGCGCGTCAGGGCAGCGCCGCTGCAGCTGAGGCAGTGGCAGTTCCAGCCGGTCTTACGGCGGATGGGCCGGCGGGCGACGCCCGGCATGGCCGAGTGCTCGCGCCCCGTCGCCGGAACGGCGATCGCCATGTCGGCCTGACGCGCAGACGGCTTCGACGAGGGCCGTGGCCTCGACCGCGCGGGCTCCCCGAGTGTCAGGAGAGGAGCAGGATGTGTCGGGGGCCGTCGGGGCGATCGCGCATAGCGGCGACCTTCACGCTGACTCGATCGCCGAGGCGCGCCCGCGCTTCGACGAGGTGGCGTACGACGACGGCGCCTGCGGCTCGGGCGGCGCGGCCGGTGTCGTCCGTAGAACCATCGTCGACGACAATGAGGAGGTCAACGCGGCGTGCGCGCGGCACGCGCATCGCGTGTAGCCGCGACGGCGCGTCCGACGTTGTGTGCAGCGATGACGGCGGCGACGCGCTGCGGGTGGGAACCTCTTGATCCTGCGGGATGGTTCACGACTCATCGTGTCACGGGCGGCGGGGCGCGATTGCGCCCGCCGCTCGCTAATATGAGCGACAAACCCGGTCTCAAACGACGGGTACAGTAATAGCGGGTCGCCGCAGCTCCCGCAGACGACCTGACGTGCGCGCGCGTTCCTTGTCATCCAGGCGCTTCCGGTGACCTTCAGGGCGCAAGGGCCTTGGCGAGGCCCTGCAGTGCCGGGCGCGACGACGGCCGCGCGCTGGGCACTACGCAGCTCGAAGACCGGGACGATCAGGCCGCACGCGCGGAAGCTGAACCCACGTAGCGGGAGCCCTCGCCGCCGACGTTGGCCTCACGCGCGCGCAGCCAGGCGGGCGAGCGCGTCGACAGCTTGGTCTCGTCGTTGTCCGTCGGAAACGCACGAGATTACGGTCCACTCTCGCGCTAGTATGCGCCAGACGCCGAGCACGGGGCTCGGTCAGGATGATCTCGTCGCGGTTCTGCTCGAGCGCGCGTACGCGTCTCGGTCGTCGTAGATCTCCCTCCGGCCCGGGTCAGGAACCAAGACGAGACTCCTCGAGCTTCGCCTTCCGCAGCTGTCGGCGTCGACGATGTCCTGGAGACGCTCGGAGGGCTCGCGCACGTCGATCGAATGGCGCCTCGTCGCCCGCTTCCTTCAGCGGCGATGGCCGCGAGCAGCGCGAAGCGCCCGCGTCGTGGCTGAGTCCGCAGGAGTTCGAGCGTCTGCAGCTGCAACGGCAGGCGGCCGATCAGGGTTTTCACCATCGAGTGGCCCTCGGGCAGGAGAGTGACGAAGTCCGAGCTCGACGGCGCCGTGGTCGGCGTCGGTACTGTGCTGAGCCGCGCGGCCCGCCGGACGAGCCTCGCGCATGGCGACCAGCTCGATCTCCTTCAGCGGACCCTCGCGGAGCGCGCGCAGCAAGGGGATCGGCAGGCGACGCACATGAGCTTGGCGATCGCGACCTTCTTGCGGCGGCCAGCTTTACCCATGGGAGTAATCATGGCGGGTTTTCGCCCAATCGACGAGGTGGGGGCTGGGCGAGCGGTCCACTCACCTCAGCCCGTGCCTCGTCGGCGCGGCACCCAGGCGATGACCTCACACCGGGCAGGGGCCGCGCGGTAGGCAGCGTCGAGGAAGCGCTCGTACCCGCCACGCCCTCGGGGTGGGTTCCAGTCGGGACGCAGCACCGCGAAGACTCGCTCGGACGGGTAGTCCGGCAGCAGGCGTGGCCTCGTCCCGTGCGAGACCGCACAGATAGGCGCGAGCACCGCGATGCCCCACGCCGCCGCTCGCCAGTGTCACCAACGAGACAGGGGATATTCCAGCGAGTCGGCGAGGATCTGCTGGGCAACGCCCGGCGTCTTGAAGGGCCGCCGTGGGCGAAAGGCGAGTCGAGGCGCACGCCCCTCGCCGGCGAGATGTCGACGCCGATTGCACGGCGCGAAAGATGCTCGCGAGCTGGGCGCACCGCGTTCGCCAGAGTCACGCGCGCATCGGCGGTGTGAGTGAAGACTGGCTGCGCCGCCTCCTGGCCGACGAGCGGCTCGGCGGACAGCGTGTTGTAGGCCATGACGCCGCCCGCGTCGGCGGCCTCGCCCGTGAGCGCGTGGTGGTAGAGGGCATCGTGGTCCGCGGGACACTCACATCGGCACTCAGCGAGGGGCTCGCGAAGTCGGCGAACCAGCCGACCCACGCGTCGAGCTCGGACGCGCCGTTGTTCGAGTGGACCATCGCCACCGGGCGAACCGTCGGCGTGGTCACCATATCAATCTCAGTGTGCAGCTCGGTGAGGGCGCGTCGAGGACCGCCATCAGGAAGACGGAGGTGCCGCACGAGATATTGCCGGTGCGCTGGGCGATCGCGTTCGTGGCGATCGTGCCCGATGCCCGCGTCGCCTCCGGCGGCACAACAGCGCGATCCTAGGCTGGAGCATGCCGGTCGGATCGATGAGCGCGGCGCCCTCGAGGGGTCAGCGTCCCGCGTCCTCGCCCGCGCTCAGCACGGTCGGGAGGACGTCGCGCAGGCGCCACGGGACCCGGTCCGCGACCAGGGCCTCGTACTCGATCAGAGGTGACTCACGACGTGCCCGTCGTCGGAGTCAATCGGGGAACATGCCCGAGGCGTCGCCGACGCCCAGGACGTGCCGTCCGTCAGCTGGTGGTGGACCCATCCGGCCAGCGCGTCGTGAGGCGGGCGACGCGCGCGCGTGCTCCTCGGAGTCGAGGACCGCCTGGTGCAGGTGCGCGATCGACCAGCGCAGGGGTGTTGAAGCCGAAGAGGCGGGTGAGCTCGTCGGCCGCGCGGCCCGTGTTCGTGTTGCGCCACGCGGAAACGGCGCGAGCAGGTGCCCCTCGGCGTCGAAGGCGGAGGTAGCCGTGCATCATCGCGGAGATGCCAAATCGAGCCGTAGGAGGTGGGGTGACGTCGTGGCGCCTCGCGCACGTCAGTCACCAGGGAGGCGTAGGCGCTTTGCAGGCCGGCGACGACCTCGTCGAGCGGTGCTGACCACAGGCCGCCTCGAGATGGTTCTCCCACCCGTGCCGCCGGTGGCGAGCACCTCGTGGTCAGGGCCGATCAGGACGGCCTTGATGCGGTCGAACCGGAATCGATGCCGAGCGCAGTGTCGGCGGCGGCGATGGCGGCGCGAGGGTCGGTGCTCATGTGTGCTCCTTGAGTCTTCATTGACGAGGCCGGGGCCAGTGCTGCGTTAACGGTAACACTTTCGTGCACGCCCCGACGGGGACCTGAGACCCCTTATCGGACGCGCTGCACGATATCGATGAGCAACGTATCAAATCTCGACAGTACAAAGTGCCGAATTACTGAGCACCGAAGCCGTCGATGAAGAGCTCTCGGGCGCGATCGATGGCGTCCAGTTCCTTGTCCGTGAGGGGCTTGGCGGCGCTGCGCTCGATGAATGTCAGGACGACGGACGCGTACACGTCCGCGGCCAGGGGAAGCACCTCGTCGTCCACGCGACCTCGGGCCCAATCGGTAAATACCGAACAGCACGTGCGATAAAGCTGCTCATGCAGGTCGCCGTCGCCTCCCACACGGATCGCCAGCAGGGTTTTGAGGGCCTGCCCATTGCGCGCGTACACGTCGGCGAGATGCCGGGCGACGGTGCGAGCATCGCGTCCGTCGCTGAACCACAGGCCCTCTAGGGCAGGGGTGATCTCTTCGAGAAGGAAGGACACGACCTCGACCAGGAGGGCGTCCTTGTCGGTGTAGTGGTCGTAGAAGGTCGTGCGCGACACCATCGACGCGGCACAGATGTCGGTGACGCTCACGTGCGCGTAGGGCTTTGCCTGGCACGCCTTGACGAGGCCCGAGCGGATCGCCCGACGCGTCTTCCGGATGCGCAGATCCAGGTTCTTTTCGGCCTCACGCCCGTGCTTATCCGCACTCCGCAGGAACATGTCTCTCCGATCAGTTTTCCTCTATCAATGGGCTTATCCTACGCATAGCGTTCGCACCGTCCGGTATCCAACACTCCGTTTGTTATTGTGCGGTCCACCCCACCTGTGAGCCGATAGCGTCGAGTCATGTTCACCGAGTACACCGGCAACCGCCAATTCGACCTGCAGCTCAACCGAACCTTCGCACCGATCCTCGATCGCCCCGGAATGGACAAGGTCGCAGCCACCACACTCCCTCGCCTGCGCACAACGAAGCAGATCACGGCGTTGGCCCAGCACCTCGCCGATCGCTTCGAGTCGGAAGGGGATGCGGATGCCGCGTGGCGCCTCTACGAGCTCGCGGCCTTCTACCTCGGGTCCGACGACCCCCGCAAGCATCGCTTCATCGACGCAATGTCACGCTCTTTCGACGAGGCCCACCGATGCCTCGCTCTCACCCGGCACACGGTCCCCTATCGCGGCGGGGAGCTCACCGCGATGCGGTGGGAGGCGGACCCGGCGGACCACGCGCAGGCCCCGGCGTACACCCCGACGACGCTCGTCATGATGAACGGCTTCGACGGGTACGCGGAGGAGATCATCGACTTCGCGTCCCACTTCCCGACCCGTCCCTTCGACATCATCACCTTCGACGGTCCCGGTCAGGGGCACACGGCGGCAGCGGGCATGTCCCTCGAGCCCGAGTGGGAGCACCCGACGGACGCGGTCTTGGATTACTTCGGGGTGACCAGCGCGGCCGCGCTCGGCGTCTCCTTTGGCGGCTACCTCGTCACGCGCGCGGCCGCCCACTGCCCGCGCATCACGCACGTGATCGCCTTCGACATGATGTATCGGCTCCTTGACGGTCTGACGGTGCCACTGCCTCGTGCCCTGCGCCCCATCGCGAACGCGGTCATAGAGAACCCACGGCCCGCGCGGCTCATCGATGCCGGTCTGGGGATGGCCTCGCGACTCAGCGCGGACCTATCGTGGAAGCTCCAGCAGGGGCGGCACCTCACGGGACTGAACAGTCCCAGCCAGGTGCTGCAAGCCTTCGGCGACTACACGATGGAAGCTTTCGAGGGGCGCATCACCCAGCCGTGCCTCGTCCTGGCCGGAGATGCGGATCAGTACGTGCCCTTCGAGCGCCTGGGCGACGTGCGCCGCGCCCTGAGAAACGCGGAGTCGCTGGAGGTGCGCGCGTTCCACCACGCGCAGGACCCGGACATGGCGCAGCACTGCCAGATCGGGGACCTTGACCGCGCCTTCGCGATCATGGGCGAGTGGCTCAGCGGGCCGCGACCCCGCAGCGGCGCATGATGCCGTGCATGACCGCAGCGGCACCGTCGTTTTCGACGGCAGCCGTCACGTGGTCGGCGTGGGCACGCACCTCATCGGAGGCCCCACCCATGGCGACGCCGAAAGCCGCCCACTCGATCATCGCGATGTCGTTCGTTCCATCGCCGACGGCGACGGTCCCACACGCGGGCAGGCCGAGGCGCTGACGCAGCGCCTCAAGGCCGGTCGCCTTGGTGACGCCGAGCGGCTCGATGTCCGCCCAGGACGTCCAGCCGACGAACACCTCGTGGGTGCGTGACACATCCAGGAGGACAGGATCCGATCGAACTCCTCGCGATCCATGTCGGCGGCGCGCACGACGATCTTCGGCGTGGGCGTGGAGGCAAGCTCCTCCATCGACACGATGCGGTGATCGCTCCCCTCGATCTCGTTGTTCGGGAAGGGAGCGGACAGCAGGATGTCAGGGTGCGGCATCGATGCGAACACCGAGCCGGGCACGGCCGAGGCGATCTCCTCCAGGATCGGGCCGGGCACGAAGGTGCGCTCCTCGACGATCTCGCACGTCCCGCCGCTCACGCGCACGAGGGTCGCGCCGTTATTACACAGCGCCCACCCGTCCGTGAACTCCAGGGCATCGAGAACGGGAATCACGCCCTCGAGCGCGCGCCCCGAGGCGATGAGCACCTGGGCACCCGCGGCGGCGAGGCCGTGGATCCCCTCGAGCACGCGCGGGGTCGCCCCCGCGGGGGTCAGGATCGTGCCGTCGATGTCGAGCGCGACCAGGACCTGGCCCGCCGACGTCGGAAAGTCGGCGGGCAGGGCGGCCGAGGCCTCGTCGAGAAGATCCTCGAAGGGGCGAGCGACTTCCCCGGTGGAGGGGACCGTCAGGAAGCGCTCTTGGCTCATCGAGCGACCGGGCTCAGAACCTCGAGTCCACCCAGGTAGGGACGCAGGGCCTCGGGCACGTAGATCGAGCCGTCCGCCTGCTGGTGGTTCTCCAGGAAGGCGACGATCCAGCGGGTCGTGGCCAGCGTGCCGTTGAGGGTGGCGACCGCGGTCATGCCGTCCTCGCGACGCTCGCGAATGCCGAGGCGGCGCGCCTGGAACGTCGTGCAGTTCGAGGTCGAGGTGACCTCCATGTAGCGCTCCTGAGTGGGCAGCCACGCCTCGCAGTCGAACTTGCGGGCGGCGGAGGTGCCCAGGTCGCCGGCGGCCGTGTCGATGACGCGGTAGGGGCAGCTCGACCTTGGCGAGCATCTCCTCTTCCCACGCGAGGAAGCGCTGGTGCTCCTCGGCGGCGTCCTCAGGGGCGGCAGTAGCTGAACATCTCAGCCTTGTTGAACTGGTGGACGCGGATGATGCCGCGCGTGTCCTTGCCCGCGGAGCCGGCCTCGCGGCGGTAGCAGGTGGACCAGCCCATGTAGCGCTTGGGGCCGCCCGACAGGTCAAGGATCTCGTCGGCGTGGTAGCCGGCGAGGGCCACCTCGGACGTGCCCGTCAGGTACAGGTCGTCGGCGGGCAGGTAGTAGATCTCGTCGGAGTGCTCGTTGAGGAAGCCGGTGCCGCCCATGACCTGCGGGGTCACGAGGGTCGGGGTCATCATCGGGCACGAAGCCGTTGGCGAGCGCCTGGTCCATGGCCATCGTCATGATGGCCAGCTCGAGGCGGGCGCCGATGCCCTCGAGGTAGTAGAAGCGGGCGCCGAGACCTTCGCGCCGCGCTTGGTGTCGATCGCGTCCAGGCCCTCGCCGAGCGCGAGGTGATCCTGAGGGCTCGAAAGCCCTCGGCAGCGAAGTCGCGGGGGCGGGGCCCTCGTGGCGCAGAACCACGAAGTCGTCCTCGCCGCCGACGGGCACGCCGTCGACGACCAGGTTGGGCAGGGAGACGCGCGAGGCGGTCGGCCTCGGCGTCGGCGGCGTTCGCGGCGGCCTCGGCGGCCTTCACCTGCTCAGCAAGCTCCTTGGCCTGAGCCAGGATCGCCGGACGCTCCTCCCTGGAGGCGCGACCCACGGACTTGGAGACCTCTTTTTGGGTGGCTCGCAGCGTCTCGAAAGCCTGCAGGGCCTCGCGGCGGGCGGCGTCGGCCGCGATGATCTCATCGACGAGGCCGGGGGTTCGCTCCGCAGGGCACGCTGGGAGGCGCGGGCGGGTTCAGGGGTTTTTCACGCAGGGCACGCACATCAATCATGCCTCCCATCCCTATGCCAGGTGGGCGCGCGTGTCCCCTACCGACCCGACTTTGAATTCAACACAGCAGGTCAAGGGTTATGCACAACTACATCCCTGGGGTCTTCAAAACCCTGAAAGTTATCCACCTTTGGTGCATAAACCGTGTGGACAACATGACGGCAAGCACTCGTCAGCTCGTCTCTGGTGACACGAAGTGCAACGAAAAGCCACTTCACAACCCGTCCACAGGCATAAAGCGGGATACGCTAGGCATATGGACGCAATTTACTGGGCACTCGCAGCCTCCGCTGGAGCCGGAGCCATCGGAGTTGCGCGTCTGGCAACCGCCCTCACCCGCAGGCACCGCCGCCGCAAGGCCCTCGACATCCCCGCATCGGTGGACGACCCGACGCGCGGACGGCCGCGTCCCTGGATCATCATGAATCCCTCCAAGCACGAGGATCCACAGGCCTTCAAGGACCGCATCAACCGCAAGGCCAAGGAACTCGGCATCGACCACGTGCACTGGCGCGAGACCACCCGCGAAGACCCGGGCACCGGGCAGGCCGTGCGCGCCCTTGAGGAAGGTGCCACCGTCGTGATCGCCGCAGGCGGAGACGGGACCGTGCGCGCCGTCGCCGCAGGCATGGCAGGATCCGGCGTCCGCATGGGCATCATCCCCGTGGGCACAGGCAACGTCCTGGCCGGAAACCTCTCCGTCCCCGACGACCCCGAAGAGGCCCTCGCCGTCGCGCTCGACCGCAACCACCGCGCCGTCGACCTGGCGTGGGTACGCGTCGAAGACGTGACCCAGGAGTCCACTCAGCCCGCCGAGGGCGGACTGCGCCTCGCGGCACGCACCGCGCTGCACCCCGAAGCCAGCACTGCGGACCAGGACGCCCCGGCCTCGTCGATGGAGCCGCGCGCAGACGAGTACGCGTGCCTCGTCGTCGCGGGCATGGGCTACGACGGCGCAACGATGGCGGACACGAACCCCGAACTGAAGAAGCGCATCGGATGGATCGCCTACGTGTGGGCCGGCCTGGGCGCGATGGGCGTTCCGCGCATGAAGGCGCGCCTGACCCTGCGCTCCCCGCCGCTCGAGTGGCGGACCCCCTCGGCGTCGGCGACCAAATCGCGGGAGAGGCCCTGGACGAGGCCGCCTCGAGAGCCCGGAAACCCTGCGCTCACCCGCGGACGAGATCACCCGCGTCGAAGCCCGGTCCGTCATGTTCGCGAACGCCGGAGAGATGAAGATGCTGGTCCTCGCGCCCGACGCGGAGCTGTCGGACGGCCTCATCGACGTCATCGCGGTCGACGCGCACGCCGGCCTGCTCGGCTGGGCGGACGTGACCTGGAAGATGCTCGGCCAGCTCATCGGCCTACGCCCGATCAACCTGCCCGTCTCGACCGGCAAGGTCGCGTTCCGCCAGGCGAAGGGCGCGTCCGTCACGGCCGAAGAGGCCCAGGTGTGCCAGGTGGACGGCGACGCGATCGGCCTCGCCCACACCATGCACATTCGCATGCAGGCGGGTGCGCTTGATATCGCCGTGCCCGTGGAGCGCACGTGGATGGAGCTGCTGCCCGGGTAAGTCCCGCTCCTTACGCGATGCGCGCCGCGCACGAGCTTGTCGCTGAGTAGCAGTGCACTACTTCGCACAGCATTGCAACTCTAGCAGGGCATTTCACCAGATAGCAGGCAGTGCAATGCCCCCACAACGAGTGCAGTGCTGCTGCATCTAGTGCAGTGCTGCAGGGTCTGCACCCATTGAACGCCAACAGGAGGCATGTCGGCGATAAATTCCACGACGACGTTTGTTACCGATGAGGTGTTACTCGATCGGGAAGATTCAACCCTTCTGATCGGGTGGAATCTTCCCTGATCAGGTTGAATCTTCCTCAACGGGTTGAATCCCGCCGTTAGTACACAGGTATCGAGGTGCGCCGCGATGTGGGCCTCGTAAAACGTCAAGAAACCTGGCGTGTCAGGCCAGCGGCCAGGACGGGCGTTGCCCGCGGCCTCGCCCGTTCCGTCCCCGCCGTGCAGCAGGTCCGCGACCCACGCGCGACCCGCGCGGAAGGCCTCGTCCGTCGTGCCAGGGGCAACCGACGCGCGCACGCCGTCGACGCGCGGGTAGGACCCCATGAAGCGAACATCCGGCGAGTAGCGGTGCAGGCCGACGAGGGGCTGCCTGAACGCGCTCCTCGCGGATGTGGCCGACGATGTCAATGCTGAACGTGTAATTGCCGAGGCCGTCGCCGCTCGGGCGAGACTCGATGCGGGACAGGTCGACGCCGCGCGCCGAGAACTGCTCGAGGAGGGTCAGCAGAGCGCCCGACTCGTTGACCGGCAGGGCGACCTGGATGGTCGTCTTGTCCGCCCCTGTCGGCGGGGGCACCACGCCGGGGCGGGCCACCAGCACGAAAGCGGGTGATCGCGCCCGGGTTGTCGGCGACGTCGGTGAACAGGGCCTCCAGGCCGTAGGTGTTGACCGAGACCGCGTTGCACAGGGGCGGCATCGAAGGACGCGTCCCCGTCCGAGAGGAGCTCGGCGGCAGCGGCCGTCGACGTGGCGGGCACGTGGATCGCACCGGGGAAGGTCTCCTCGACCCAGCCGCGGCACTGCGCCCACGCGTGCGGGTGGGTGCCGATACGGCGAATATCCTCGGGGCGAGTACCCGGCAGGACGGCCAGCTGGAAGACAACGTGCACGTGCATCTCGGCGACGATGACGAGGGGTCGCCGTGCGAGCGAATCGAGCGTCGCATTGACGCCGCCCTCGATGGAGTTTTCGATCGGGACGACGGCACGGTCGGCCTCGCCGCGACGCACGGCCGCGAGCGCCTGCGGGGCGCTCGTCATCGGCATGAGGATCGCGCCGGCGGGAGCGACCTGGTGGACAGCCTGCTCGGTAAACGTGCCGAACGGGCCGAGGAAGGCGATACGAAGCTTGTCACCGAGGGGCGCGGGGCCGGGAATGTTCGTCGTCATGGTGTCAAGGGTAACGAGAGCGAAGGGAGTGGCGCGGCCTCGTTTCGAGGACAGGGGCGCATTGTGGCCAATCGCGCGGGTTCCGAGGCCGACCGCAAGGCGTCAGTCGCGGTCGCCTGTCACGCCGGTCGCGAAGGCCTCGCGTCCGCCGCCCGGCGTCACGTCGCCGCACGCGGTGATCTTCCACAGCTTCGCGGTGCCGCCCGCGTCGACCAGCTCGAAGCCGGTGGACGTGTCCACGCTGTAGAGGCCGGGGTGACGGGAGGAGCGCATGAAGTTGTAGTAGGCGCCGTCTTCCTCTTCGTAGAAGTGGGTGATGCCGAGCTTTGCGCACGACCTCGCACACCTCGGGATCGGTCGCGATGTCGTGGAAACGCTGGGTGAGGAGCTTCTGCGAGGCCACATCCTTGTTAGCGGTGTTCAGCTGCGGGAATACCGCCTTACGACCGCCAATCATCTCGGAGTACGCCGCGCCCGCGATCGGGTCGCCCAAAATGAGCGCGTCGGGGGCGGTCGTGTACGGCATACGGCGCAGCATGGCGAGCTCGCCGATCGTAGCCATACCCGGCTTCCCAAGGCGAGCCGGGTCGTACACCTGGGCGACCGCAGCGTTTCGCGCATCGATGGCGCCAAAGCTGGACAGGACCAGCACGAGCAGGCCGACAGCGAATTGGATTGGCCAGCGCGGCGCCTCAATGTTGTCGTCGGCTCCGCGTTCGGCGAGGATCCGCTGCAGCGACCTCGTCCAGACGGTGTGAATAAGGCGAACGATGGCGGCGACGCCGACCGCCATGAGGATCGTCAGCGCGATGTCTTCGACACCCATGATGCGGCGGGCGTCCTTGTACCAGGGGGCCAGCAGGTACGTACGCAGCGCCGAGTTAGGCGAATACGCCAGGCCGGTGAGAGCCGCGAGGACCGCGTAGGAGGCCAGCGGCCAGAACGGCAGGGGCTGCGCCTCCTCCTCGGACCTCGATCTCTTGGGCCGAGGCCAGGGTGCCCTCCTCCGCGTCCACATCCGCATCATCGGTGAGACCAGCGCGCTCGGCAGCACGCTCGAGGGGATCCCTGCGACGGAACAGCAGATAGAGGCGCGCGGTCGCCGCGATGCCGATGATCAGGAGAATGAACTGGACGATCGTCCACCGAATGCTGCCGGATGTGTTCGAGAAGGGCGGGTAGGGCAGGAAGGCGTGCATGAAAGGCTTCGCCCCAGTTACCGCCGTCGCGCCGGTAGCTGCCCATGGCCCGGATCTTTGACGACGACAGCGCGAGGAGCGGCGCGGCGATGACGACAAGCGCGAGGGCAGCCCACGCGAGGGCGACGAGCTGGCCTCGTCCACCGCGACCGTAGGCGCGCCGTGCGAGGGACGCGATGGAGGCGAGGGACGGCGCGATCAGGAACGCGAGGATCGAGAAGGCTGCGCTCGGGTGCGCGCCGACGAGGCCGAGGGCACCGATGAGGAGGAACACCGCCTGCGGGATACGGCGCAGGGAAAGCACGTAGCCCATCGCCCGCACGCAGGTCGGCGACCAGCCTGCGCCCCGCGACGATCGCGATGGCCGCCAGACCCGGCACCAGAGCGGTGCCCGTCGAGTTGGGGCCACTGGTTGTACATGGTGAGTGCATCGGCGGGCATATTGAGCAGCATGCCGCCAATGATGGTGCCGACATGATCGCGGTGCGCGAGGCGGTCAGGACCGAGACGAGCGCCGCCAGGCCGATGACCCACACGGCCATGAGCGCCAGCGAAGACACGTTCGAGGCCTGGACGACCGAGTCGTAGCGCGCGAACAGCGAGACGAAGGCGTGCCAGCCCGTCGGATAGTAGACGTTGCGACCGCCGTACAGCTCGTGGAGGCCGCCGAAGGGCTGGCGTTCTTGCCGTACAGGATCGCGTGCACGCCGTTCTGATGGAACGTCGGATCCCACTGCTGGACGGGGTTCGCTGGGGCAGCGCCCATCACGAGGGCAGCGCCGCGAGGATGAAGCCCACCAGGATCGCTCCCCACGTGGCCGCACGGATCGCCGCCTGGCGTCCGCCGATCGGCTTGCGCACGCCGATCGCCTCGCGCAGGGGAACTCCCCGCAGGGAGAATCCATCGTTGCTGCGGCGGAAGAAGCTCAGGGCTCACGCGCCGGCGCTCCCAGGGCGCTCATGCCGAGGATCGGCAGCGCCGTCGAGGGCTCCCACTCGATATCGAGCGCCGGGTAGGCGACCGACAGGATCGTGATCAGGCCAAAGGTGAACGCGGGTGCCGCACCGATCGCGACGAGCGACGAACGACCTCCCGCCCGCAGCCACATGAAGCCCGGCAGAACCAGGGCGACCATCATGGCCAACAGGGTCGGGAGCAGCATCCACCAGGCCAGCATGGATTACTCCTTGTCGGAAGCGGCGCGGCGCTTGCCCACGATCTCAATGATGACGGGCAGGACCGACGCGAGGATGATGACGCCGAGGATGAGCGTCAGGTTGTCGTGCACGAAGGGCACGTTGCCCAGGAGCGCACCGACGAGGATGAAGCCCGCGCCCCAGATGACAGAACCGAGCGTGTTGAAGGCCAGGAACTTCGGGTAGGGGTATCGGGCCATGCCCGCGGCGATCGGAATGAAAGTGCGCACGAAGGGGATGAAACGTCCGATGACGAGCGAGCGGCCACCGTAGTTCGTGAAGTAGTGCTCCGCCTTCTCCAGGTGCGCGGTCTTGAGGATGCGAGCGTCGGGCTTGAAGAAGCGACGCCCCACTTGGCGCCCAGGAAGTAGCCGATCTGCGCTCCGATGAAGGCCGCGACGACGACGAGGGAGGATGAGCGTCGGCAGGGTGCAGGCCGAGGCGATCGTGGAGCAGGCCTGCGGTGAATAGCAGGGATTCACCGGGCAGCACCGGGAACAGGACACCCGACTCGATGAGGACGATGAGCATCGTTCCCCACAGCACCCACGGCCCCCATGGCGACGAGCAGTGTCTCAGGATTTTTGAACCACTCGATAACGGTGCAGCATCGACGGATCTGATGCGGTCACGAGTGTCGACCAGGTCACGATAGGGCCCTTTTCTGCCGGGAATGTATCACCCCTAACCCTACCTTTGTTGACCGCGAATATAGGATAGGCGGCATGAGGAAGCGCAAGGATTCACACGACGGTTCTCCGGTCGGGGACACGAACATCCTCTTCGTCCCCGATTCCTCCGCTGACCCCTCGGCATCCGGGGTGGATGCCCTCATGGGGATGATCGACGAGGCCGGGGGTACCCCCGCAGGCTCCCCCGCCCCCGGAGGTCCCTTTCCTCGGAGGCGCGCACCGAGGTCATGGAGCCCGTCGTCACGCCCGATGCTTCGACCGCGCCCGTAGCCATGCCGCCCAGCATTCCTCCCAGCCACGCGGACGCCGACCAGAGCGCCCCGGCCTCGTCGTCGAATGACGAGAGCGCAGCGGATCCCCTGCTTCCCCGCCCGCGCCCACTGCCGATGACGCCGCCGCCAGCCCGAGGAACCCACCGACGACGCCGAGGCCAGCGCGCCAGAGGCCACCACGGAGACCGATCGCAGAGGCCAGCACCGGCGACAAGGACGCGGACATTGAATCCGCCGCGCCCCGGCTACCGGCGAAATCGCCGCGAACCTGCCCGTGCGCCGCATGCGCCCTGCCCCGCCCCGTCTACATCGCCGACCGCATCCTGCCCGTGCGCCGCCGCCGCGAAGACCTCGTCGACGTCGTCATCTCCCTCATCGCGATTCTCTTCATCTGGACGATCGGCGCACTGGCCAGCGCGACCACGCGCGGCGTCACCATGGACGTCCTGAGCTTTCCAGCTCGTCCGCCAGATCCTCATCCTTCCGGTGAGCATCGCCGAAGGCCTCATCATCCTGATCACGCCGATCCTCGTGATCGTCTCGCTCGCGCTGCGCAAACGCCTCCAGGCGATCATCCAGGTCCTCGTGACGAGCCTCGTGGCCGCGGTCGGCGGCTGGATCATCATCCCGCTGACGGGCCTGCTGCCCTCCGAACCGACCGCGCCGTTGAGCGTGGACCGCGCACTTGCTACGCAGGGCTCCCCAGACCGGCATCGCAATCGCCATCAACCTGGTCATCGTCACCCTGTGCGCGCTGTTCACCTCCGCCGGCGAGGCCCAGTCGATGAAGGCCATCAAGTGGGGATGGACGGGCCTGTGGATCATTCTCATCCTCGGCGTGCTGCGCTCGTCCATGACCCTGCCCGTCGCCTTCATCTCCGTCTTCTTGGGACGCGCTTTCGGCTCGGGTTCGCGGTGGATCATGGGCTACGACGACCAGCGGGCGAAGGGAGCCAAACTCGTCGAGGCGCTCCTCAACATCGGGATTACGCCCTCGCGGATCGTGCGCACCGACCTCGACACGACCGAGGAACCCCTGGCAACATGGGCCGTCGCTGAGAACTCGCGCGGCCGCCTCACCCAGATGCCCGCCGACCTGGGCGACATGGGCGTCACGGTGACGCGCCGCCCGACCCACGACCATCACCGCCACTACCAGGCGTGGAGCGACACGGGCCTCGCCTACGAGATCATCGCGATGGACCCCGGCCAGGAACTGACCGGAACGCTCCTCGAGATGTGGAACAACCTGCGCCTGCGCGGCATCAGCCGCTGGGTGTCGCCCTCGCTCAAGGCTCAGGCCGAGCGTTCCTCCTTCACGACGCTGCAGGCGCTGCGCGCCGGCGTGTTCACACAGGAGCCGATCGGCATCGCCTCGGCCTCCGACTCGATCATCCTGGTCATGTCCGCTCTGCCTCCCACGACTCCGCTCACGGAGCTCGGCGAGGACGCATCGGACGAGGTCCTGGACCGCGCGTGGGAGCAGCTGCACTTCGCGCACTCGCGCGGCATTTCGCACCGCGCTCTCACCCCCGAGGCCGTGGTCGTCGACTCGTCCTCGGACGTGTGGCTGCTGGACTGGGATTCCGGCGAGGTCGCGACCACCGAGCTGAACCAGTCCATCGACATCGCGCAGATGCTGGTCCTGACCGCGCTGGCCGTGGGCCCCGAGCGTGCGCTCGAGGCCGGTCGACGCAGCGTCGGTGAGGAGACGCTGATCGCGTGTGCCCCCGTCATCCAGAAGCCCGTCCTTCCTGCGGAGATCAATCAGCGCCTGCGCCGTTCTGACCTGCTGGGCGAACTGCGCGCCGCCCTCGTGGGAGACTCCGAGGCCGAGAGCGCGCCCACCGCTGACCTGCAGCGTTTCCGCCCGCGCACGATCTTCACGATCGCGGTGGCGTTCATCGCCGTCTTCATCGTCGTCGGTTCACTGAACTTCAACGACATCGTGACCACGGTCAAGAGCGCGAACCTGTGGTGGATGCTCGCTTCCGCCGTGCTTGCCTGCCTCATCTGGGTTGGTTCCGCGGTCCCGCTTGTTGCTCTGTCGCCCGAGAAGCTGAGCCTGCGGGAGACGCTCATCGCCCAGGTCGCGGCCTCGATTATTACGATCGTGGCGCCCGCCGGCGTGGGCCCCGCTGCCCTCAACCTGCGCTACCTGCGCAAGCGCCGCATTCCCACCGCCATGGCGGTGACGACGGTGACGCTCATGCAGATTTCGCAGGCTCGTCATCACGATCATCCTGCTCCTCCTCGTCATGGTGATCGCAGGATCATCGCTGTCCGTGTCGGTCCCCTACGGCACGATCCTTGGTGTCGTCGCGGTCGTCATGGTCGCGGTCGGCGTCATCGTCGCAGTGCCGAAGGTGCGTCGCTGGATCTGGTCGAAGATTCAGCCGACCTGGCAGCAGGTCTATCCGCGCCTCCTGTGGATCGTCGGTCAGCCTCGTCGCCTCGCTGCGGTCCTGGGCGGTAACCTGCTGATGAACATCGGCTACGTGGGCTCGTTCTGGACGGCGCTGCTCGCCATGGGTGGTTCGCTGAACTTCTCCACGGTGTCGCTCACCTACCTGACGGCGAACGCGGCCGGGTCCTTCATCCCCTCGCCGGGCGGTATCGGTACTGTTGAAACGGCGCTGACCTCGGGCCTGACGGTCGCTGGCATCTCCTCGTCGGTCGCCATCGCGACGGCTCTGCTCTACCGTCTCGTCACCTTCTACGGCCGCATCCCGTTCGGCTGGCTGGCCATGAAGTACATGGAGAAGAAGGACCTCATCTAGGTTCCTCTGAGCGCATCCGCATCCGGCTGTCACGCGTCCCGGCGCGAGGCAGCCGGATGTTCGTTTACTGGAGGGTGTTGTTGCCGTCCGGGTATGCCGCCTGGACACCGCTCACCGCTCGAATGACGTCGATCGACCCGGCGGGCACGCGCAGGGCGTAGCCGCGCAGCGCGTTGCGATATTCGCGTTCCACAGACACGGAGGCGCCCGGGAACGCAGCGGCCACGGCCTCGTTGATCGAGGCGAGGGTCCCTCCCCGTCAGCGCCTTCCGCAAGCTGGACGATAACGACGACCGAGGTGTCGGCATCCTGGCCGGACTGCGCGCTCGGGCCGCTCTGCCCGTTCTTGGATGTCAGTGCGGTGTCGGGGTCGACCGTCGGCGAGGCCGTGGCTCCCGGCGCGGACTGAGCGGAGTCACTGCCCGGGTTGGACTGCGGCTCGGGCGTCGACGTGGAGGCAGGCGAGCAGCCCGCGACCGCAAGCGCGCACGTGCCCACCCCGGCCAGAAAAACGGCTGGCTTCTTCATGGACTGCACTCCCATACGTTCGACGCAGATACGAGGCGACATCGCGATGTGTCGCTGCTTCCAACATACCGCAGCGGCCGCCCAAAATGCGGCAATCGTGCAGGCATGAGAAGGGGCCCGGGAGCGCTCGCAGTGAGCGTTCCCGGGCCCCGGCCTCGTGAATGAGCGAATCAGTGATTCAGGTGCGATGCACGTCAGCGCACCCAGACCCCGTTCGCGTCGAACACGTAGGTGCGTCCGTTGATCACGTGCGTGCCGGTGAACATTGCTCCATCGGGTCCCAGGTAGTACCAGGCACCGTCGAGGTTCAGCCATCCGGTGTGCATCGCGCCCGAATCCTTCAGGTAGTACCAGGAGCCGCCATCGCGCACCCATCCGGTCGCCATCGCGCCGGATGCGGTGAGATAGTACCAGGAACCACCGTCGGCGACCCACCCGGTCTTCATGACCTTCGTGGCCGGATCCAGGTAGTACCAGTAAGCACCGTCGAAGCCTCGTCGAACACCCAGCCGCCAACCAGGGCGCCTCGAATTTGCGTACACCCACGCACCGTCATCGCGCCGGAGCCAGCCGGTCATCATGTAGCCGTCGGAGCCGAACAGGTAGTCCTTGCCACCGATCGTGAACCAGCCGTTCTTGAGGTACTCTTCCCGTTGGCGCACTGGTACCACCAGCCACGCAAGTCCTTCGCCCAGTGGCCGCCGTCAGCCGTGACGCACACGCCAGGGTTATCCGACGGCAGGTCAAGGGTCGCTGCCTTGGAGTGGTTCAGTCCGTAATCCCACGCGAGGACGTAGGGTGGGCGATGACCTCGCCGGAGCCACTCCTGATCGGCCCACCCTGCGAGATGGCCGACATGGGGAACCTCGACGTGGTACGTGTAGGTTCCGTCAGCCCCGACCGTTCCTTCGTTGTCCGCGAACACGTGGCGGTAGAACCACAGGCCGTCGGCCGGGTCATGCAGGTCGAACGCGGCCAGCGGGGACGCGTCGGTGACGTCAGCGACACGACCGTGTCGGCACCCTCGCCCTTGTACTCCAGGTTGGAGACAACGGGCGCGGCCGTGTCGATGCGGAACTCGTAGGGAGATCGACTGCTCGGCCTGCGAAGGGCCGTCGTTGTGCGCGGACAGCGTCAGCTTGTACACACCATCGGGCAGGTTCCTGTACTCGGCGTCGCGCAGATCCAGGACCAGCGGCTCACGTCCCCGCTCGACCCACGTCATCCTTCCGGACGAATCCAGCGCGGACTTCCAGTTCTGGTAGCGCGTGAAGGACGCGATCGTCCTCCCGCAGCGTTCGTGTACGCGGCGTTGATCGTGCACGCTGCGCAGCGTGCCCGTGCGGGGTCTCGAGAATCGTGGGAGCGCCCTGAGGCAACCGAGCGAGAGAGGACGTTCTTGCTCGAGCTGGGCAGACCGATACGATCAGCATCCTTGACCAGGGGGTTGTATCCCAGCTGCTGGCGCGTGGATCCGTTGTAGACCCAGGAGGCGAGCGTGTGAGCCCCGTCCTCGGAGGCGAGGGCGTCGAAAATGGGGGCCTTGCCCCAGTCACCGTAGAAGCCCAAGTAGGGCACGGTCAGGTCGGGCTGGGACGCGGTCTTCGAGGCGAAACGCACGAATCCATCGAGGAAGGTGCCGTTGGGCGTGTTCTGCGCGACGGAGGAGTCGAAGTCGGAGCCAGGCTTGACATCCACGCCCACCGTGACCTCGCCGTTCGCGGGAACGGTAACGGTCGCGCCCTCACCGGTGCCACTCACGGCCGCGCCGGAGTAGGCGATGTCCACGCCCTTGCCTCGCCAATCGGCGGACTTGCCGGTGAAGAACCCACCCTCAACAATCTCGGAGAGGGCCTGCGAGCTCAGCGCGTAGGTGGCCTCCGCGCCGGACAGGTTGTGCAGCGTGACGTCGAAGTGCCAGCCCTTCGTACCATCCCCCAGGTCCGCCTTGGGCCGGGACTGCTCGGGGGCGCCGACCACGGTCGGATACACGGACGAGGTCGTGGCCGCCAGGACATTCGTCAGGCCCGATCCCTGCTTGCGCGGTGAGTACGGGGCGCCAGTGTCCTGGAGCGGGTCGACGACGGGGGTCGCCGTTCCCATGATGAGGTTCTGGACGACATCGATCTTCTGACGCGCGCTCATCGAGGCAAACAGCGGATCGTTCTCAACGCGCTGCAGGACGACGGCGCTCACGCCCGCCATCTGCGGGTCGCCATCGAGGTGCCGGACATGAACTCGTAGGTGCCGCCGGGCACAGCCGAGTAGATGTTGCCTCCGGGGGCGCTGACCTCGGGCTTGAGGCGCAGGGTCCGGGGTGACGCCCAACGAGGAGAAGCTCGACATGGAGTACTTCTTGCTCGGGGCCACGACCTTGCCGGGGGCGACGCTCAGGTGGTGGTCGGCGGCGGCCAGCATGGCCTCACCGTCAGCCTGCGAGATGAACGCGGCGGGCACGCCGTCCGTCGCCAGGCTCATGACCACGAGCGAGTCACCGGGCACGTTGTTGTAGACGATGAAGCCGGCGGGCTTGGAGCCGGCAATGTTGTTGAACTTGTCCTGAAGGTGAGAGTACCGCGCTTGACCAGCACGATCTTGCCCGCGAGGCCCTCGGGGTACTTGGCTTGAGCGCGGCGCCATCCTCGGCGAACCGATGCCGCCGTCGACGTACTCGAAGGACCGCCGGTCAGGTCGGACAGGTCGGGCATCTTCTGGCCGTCGAGCGCCGCCGGCGCGCTGGTAGGCGATGTCGCGGTCGCCGACGGTGAAGACGCTGAGCGACAGCGAGTTGTCGACCGAGGCCACGGACACGACGGAGGAGTAGGACGCCGGTTCGCCCAGGACGGAGGAGTCGGGGTCGGAGGCGAAGGGCAGGTTCTTGCCGGAGAGGTTGCCGTATCCGGCCGTGTACTCGTTGCCGGCGGCCGCGTTCACGGTGACGCCAGCGTCCTGGAGGCTCTTGAACACGGTCGCGTACATGGAGTCGGCCTCGTTATCCATGCCGCCGGTCTGTCCGAGGGACAGGTTCACGACGTCGGGGCGCAGGACGACCATGTCGTCGAGGGCGGCGAGCAGCGCCGAGTCCGGGATGCCGCCGCTGATACTGCTGGCGACCTTGGCGACGATGATCTGCGCGTCCGGGGCGATGCCCACGATTTCACCCGCGTTGCCCGCGGTGATGCCGGCGACGTGCGTGCCGTGCGATCCGGCTTTGCCGGTCGGCGAGGCGTCCGGGTCGTTATCCGCGTAGTCGTAGGCGAAGGGGAACTTTTCCGACACGTAGCTGCCGGTCTTGCCGTCGCCAAGATGTGGGGTCAGGCCCTCCACCTTGTCCTCGGAAAGCCCGGGGGTCCCGTGCAGGGCACCCGCGAACGCTGGGTGGGTCATGTCCACGCCCGTGTCGATGATGGCGACGACCTTGCCATTACCCTTTTGGGTGATCTGGTCGGCGTGCATCATCAGCTGGGCGCTGAGGTTGTCGGGGTTCTGGGTGGAGATGCGCGAGGAGTTCGTCGCGCCCTCTCCGGCGACCTGGTCATCGACACCATCGACATGGGTCTCGCGATCGAGGAAGGCGGCGTTGACGCCGCTCACCGCGCGGATCGCGTCGAGGGATCCGGCGGGGGCGCTCAGCGCGAAGCCCTGCAGGGCCTTGTCGTACTGGCGCTCCACCTGGGCGGAAGAGCCGGGGAACGCACCGGCCACGGCCTCGTTGATCGAGGCGAGGGAGGCCGCGCGGTCTGCACCCTCGTCGAGCTGGACGACGATAGTGACGACCGCGGCGGGGTCGACCTCGTCGGTCGTCGGCGGCTGAGCGTCCTGCGTGGTCTGTCCGCTCTTCGAGGTGAGCGCGGTATCGACGTCGCCGACGGGCAGGGACGAGGCCGTGGCGCCTGCGTCGGGTCGGGTGTCTGCCGGGGTTGGCGGGGATGCGAGGGTCGCGGGGCCGGCAACCACCAGAGCGGCGGTGCCAGCCAGCGCGAGGAACGCCGCCGGTTTCTTCGTTGTCATGTGCGTAACTCCAAAATGTGAATGGGGACCCTCGAGAGGCACGAAGCGAACGCGTACCTATTGGTCGTTATGTGAGGACAGCGCTGCGACGCATCATTGCGCAGCACGTCGGACAGCAGGGCAGTGCGACGACGAACAAGGCCCGGGCCGGGTGAGACGCCCTCCCGGGCCTCGTCGTCGCTGGGCAAGCACTCAGGTCAACCGACCCACGCGCCGCTCCCGTCAAAGACGTAGGTACGCCCGTTAATCACGTGCGTGCCCGTGAACATCGCACCATCGGGGCCCAGGTAGTACCAGGTGCCACCGACCTTGACCCAGCCTGTCGCCATCTTGCCCGAGTCGGACAGGTAGTACCAGGAGCCGCCATCGTGCACCCAGCCGATGGCCATCGCGCCGGAACCTGTGAGGTAGTACCACGAGCCGCCGTCGGCGAGCCACCCGGTCTTCATGATCTTGGTGGCCGGATCCAGGTAGTACCAGTAGGGGCCACCGTACACGCCGTCGAGGACCCACCCGCCGACGGGAACGCCATCGGAATCCACGTACATCCAGTCACCGCTGGGGTGCTTGACGAAGCCGGTCATCATGTAACCGGAGGGGCTGAACTGGTAGTCCCTGCCACCGATCGTGAACCAGCCTCCTCCCAGGTACGCCCTCTCGTTAGCGCACTGGTACCGCCAGTACCGCACTTCCTTGATCCAGTGACCGCCCGTCGGATCCTTGCACGAGGCCGTCTCGTTGTCGTCGGAGATGGGCAGGTCGAGGCTCACCGGCTCGGAGGGGTTGAGCCCGTAGTCCCACGCGAGCAGGTAGGGATTGTCGATGACTCCGCCGACGCCACCCTGGTCACTCCACGCCCCAGAGATCTCCATCAATGGGATCTCAACGTGGTACATGTACCGACCGTCGGGGCCAACGCTACCCTCGCTCTCGGTGAAGACGTGGCGGTAGAACCACAGGCCGTCAGCCGGGTCGTGCAAGTCGATCGCCGCCAGGGGCGAGTCATCGGCGACATTGAAGGACACGGCCATGTCGGGCCCGTCTCCGCCGTACGTCACTCCTGAGATGACCGGTGCCGTCGTGTCGAGGCGGAACTTGTAGGAGATCGACTGCTCGGCGCGCGACGGGCCGTCGTTGGACGCGGCGATCCGCAGCGTGTACGTGCCGTCGGGCATGTGCGAGAACTTCTCCGCGTTCGCGTCGAAGACCGTGGACTCGTGGTAGGCCTCGACCCAGGTGTTCTCCTCGGTGCTCGTCTGGTAGACGGACTTCCAGTTCCGATGGTTGGTCACCGAAAAGACCGTCTCCCCGGCCTCGTTCGCGTAGGTGCTGGTCAGCGAGTGGACGCTGCGCAGCGTGCCCGTGCGGGGTTCGAGGATCGTCGGCGCGCCCGAGGCCGTGGACCTGGAGATCACGTAGCGCTGCGGGTTGGGCTTGCCGGTGCGCTCGGCCGCCTTAACGAGGGGGTTGTAGCCGAGGGAGTCGCCGGTCTTGCCGTTGACGATGGCCGAGGCCCGGGTGTGCGCCGCCGTCCGAGGCGAGGGCGTCGAAGATGGGGACCTTGCCCCAGTCGCCGTAGAAGCCCAGGTAGGGCACGGCGAGGTCGGGCTGGGACGCGGTCTTCGACGCGAAGCGCACGAAACCGTCGAGGAACGTACCGTTGGGCGCATTGTCCGCGACGTAGGAGGCGAACTCGCTGCCGGGCGTGATGTCGATACCGACGGTGGCCTCGCCGCTCGCGGGGACCGTCACCGTCGCACCCTCGGCGGACGCGGATGCGGCGCCCGAGTACGCGATCTCCACGCCACGGCCTCGCCAATCAGAGGAGTGCTGCGTGAAGAATCCGCCGTCCACGATCTCGGAGAGGGCCTGCGAGCTCAGCTCGTAGGTGGCCGGAACACCGAGAGGTTATGCAGCGTGACGTCGAAGTGCCACCCTTCGTGCCGTCCCCAGGTCCGCCTTGGGTCGGGACTGCTCGGGGGCGCCGACCACGGTCGGGTACACGGACGAAGTCGTCGCAGCCAGGGCGTCGACGAGGCCCGCGCCCTGCTTACGCGGCGAGTACAACGCGCCCGTCGTCTGAGCCGCATCCGTCAGCGGACGGGCAGTGCCCATGATGAGGTTCTGGACGACATCAGCCTTCTGACGCGCACTCATCGAGGCGAAGAGCGGGTCGGACTGGACGCGCTGCAAGACGATCGTGCTGACGCCCGCCATCTGAGGCGTGGCCATCGACGTACCCGAGGACTGCTCGTACGCACCGTCCGGTATCGACGAGAAAACCTCGCCACCGGGCGCCGCGATCTCGGGCTTGAGGCGCAGGTCCGGGGACACGCCCCACGCGGAGAATTCCGACGCCTCGTACACGGTGGACTGCGGCAGGACCTGACCCTCGGCGATCGAGAGCGTGTGCTCGGGGGCGTCCAGCATGGCCTGGCCGTCAGCCTGAGAGATGAACGCGGCGGGCATGTCCTGCGTCGTCAGATTCATGGCGATGAGCGATCCGACCGACACGTTGTTGTAGACGACGATTCCGGCGGGCTTGAGGTCGTAGAGGTTCTCGACCTTCTTCTGGTAGGGTCATGTTGCCGCGAGAGACGAGCGCGATCTTGCCGGCGAGGCCGTCCGGGTACTTTCGCCTTGAGCGCGGCGGCGTCCTCCTCGGAGGCGAACCCGGCGTCCACGTACTCGTAGGTGCCGGCGGGCAGGTCGGAGAAGAAGGCGACCTTCTCGCCGTTGAGGCCGCGAGCGCGCTGATATCCGATGTCTTTCCCATTGACGGTGAAGGCGTTGCGCATCAGGGCGTTTTCGACCGAGGCGACGGCAACCACCGAGGAGTAGGTCGCCGGCTCGTCCATAACCGAGGAGTCGGGGTCCGAGGCGTAGGGCAGGCCCTTGCCGGAGTTGTTGCCGTACCCGGTGGAGAAGGCATTGCCCGAGGCCGCGTTGACGGTGATGCCCGCTTCCTGCAGCTTCTTGTACACGGTCGCGTACACCGTGTCGGCCTCGCCATCCATGCCGGCCGTCCAGCCGAGCGACAGGTTAATGACGTCGGGATGCAGGACGAGCATGTCGTCGAGGGAGGCAAGCAGCGCCGAGTCCAGCAGCGCGTCGTCCTCGCTGCGCGTCACCTTCGCGACGATCACCTGGGTGTTCGGAGCGGTGCCGACGATCTTGTCGGCGTTACCTGCGGCGATGCCGGCGACATGCGTCCCGTGGGAACCGTACGGGGTCTTCGCCGGCGACGCGTCGTTGTCGCCGTCCGCGTAGTCGTAGGCGAAGGGGAACTTCTGCGAGACGTAGACGCCGGTCTTGCCCTCACCCAGCTGCGAGGTCATCGCGGCGACCTTCTGCGGGGTGAGCGGGGGCGTTCCCGCGAGCTCGCCAGTGAATGCCGGATGCGTCATGTCGACGCCCGTGTCGATGACGGCGATGACCTTTCCTTCGCCCTTCTGGGCGACCTGGTCGATGTGCATCATGAGATGGGCGCTCAGGTTGACGGGGTCCTGCCCGCCGGTCTGCGAGGACTCGATACCACCCTCGGCATCGGGCGTGGCCACATCACTGACGCGACCCTCGCGCTCGAGGAACGCGGCGCGTACGCCCGGAGCACGGCGGATTGCATCGAGCGCACCGGCGGGGGCCTTGAGGGAGAAGCCCGACATGACGTTGTCGTACTCGTGCTCCACCTGGGCCTGCGTTCCCGGGTAGAGGGCGGACACGGCCTCGTTGATCTCACTGATCGCACCCTCGCGGGACGCGCCATCCTCGAGCTGGACAATGACGCCGACGACGCGCGCCGGGTCCGCCTCTGCGTCGGTCGAGGAGGGCGCGGACTGTCCGCTCTTCGAGGTCAGCGCCGTGTCGATGTCGCCCACGGGCAGGGAGGTTGCTGCACCATCGTGCGTTCCGGTGGAGCCCGGGGGCACGGGCGAGGCCAGGGTGGCCGGCCCGGTGACCGCGACGCGCACGCGCCGACGAAGGCGAGGAGGGCAGCCGGTTTCTTCGTTGACATAAGCCTTCTCCGATATGTTGGGGGACGGAGTGCCAGTGGCACCCGGTACGTCTGCGTACCAGCCGTCTCCTCACAACATACCTCACGTGATCCCCCTGACAATCACCATCTTGCTTACCGATATGTGAAGCGCAGCTGAAGCGTCTAACACGACCGGGCCCGGGAGCGCGTTGCTGCACTCCCGGACCCGGAGTATTGCCTAGTGACAGGCGGATATCAGATCACGGCATCCACATACCCGAGGCGTCGAAGGTGTACATACGGCCGTTGATCATCTGCGTGCCGGTCACCATTGCTCCCGAGGGAGACAGGTAGTACCAGGCGCCACCCAGGTTGACCCAGCCGGTCGCCATCGCACCCGAGCCGTGCAGGTAGTACCAGGTACCACCATCCTTCACCCAACCGGTACGCATGGCACCGTCTGAGCCGAGGAAGTACCAGGAGCCGCCGATCATCTGCCAGCCGGTGGCCATCGCACCCGAGCCGTGCAGGTAGAACCACGTGCCGCCCAGGTTGACCCAACCGGTGGCCATCGCACCGGAGCCATGCAGGTAGTACCAGACACCGTCTACCATGACCCAGCCGGTACGCATCAGGCCGTTGTCACCCAGGTAGTACCAGGAGCCGCGGACCATCTGCCAGCCGGTGAGCTGAGCGCCAGAGGCGTCGTGGTAGTACCAGGCTCCGCCGTCCATGACCCAGCCGGTACGCATGTAGCCGCGTCCGTCGAATCGGTAGGTGCGTCCGTCAATCACCATGGAGGTGCTCATCGGGTAGGTGCCGTCAGCGTTGCGGTACCACCAGCCGACCGAGTCCATCACCCAGGCGCCCATCGGGGCGGGAGCAGGCTGCGGGTCAGGCGCGGGCTGCGGGTCCGGCTGAGGCTGCGGGTTGGGCGCAGGCTGCGGGTCAGGCGCGGGCTGCGGATCCGGCTGAGGCTGAGGATCGGGCGCAGGCTGCGGGTCGGGCGCAGGCTGCGGGTCGGGCGCAGGCTGCGGGTCAGGAGCAGGCTGGGGGTCCGGCGCAGGCTGCGGGTCGGGCTGAGGCTGAGGATCCGGGCTGAGGCTGGGGGTCCGGAGCGGGCTGAGGATCCGGAGCAGGCTGCGGGTCAGGTGCGGCTGCGGATCAACCCACGGAGCAGGTGCCTTCGCGTCCTGCTTCACAGCCTTCACAACAGCGATTGTCGTCGCCGTTGCCGAGGTTCCATCGGGCAGGGGTGGCGGTCAGGTTCACCTGATCCCAATCAACAACGTTGCCGCCGGTGATCATCGCACTCTTGCCATCCTCGGCCACCTTCAGGATGACCGCGCCACCGTACTCCAGGCTCCAGGACAGGGTGGCATCCTTGAACTTCTGGGAAGCAACGGCTTGAGGGTAACAGTCTCACCCTCCTCCATGTCCACGCGGAGGTGATTGAGCGCAATCTCGTCCTTGTCCAGCTCGCTGACGCAGACCTGGACGCTGGCCATCACCGGGTCGAAGACCGTCGGATCCATGTAGTCGGCGACAGCCCCTAACATCCGAGCAGCCTTCCTTCTGGGCAGTCACGAGGCCTGACTTCTCATCGACATTGAGGACGTCAATGTCGTCGCCGGACCAATTGACCTTCGTCATGTTGGCATTTTCCGGCATGTGCGTGACGCCAATGTTCGTCTGCTGGCCAACGTACAGATCGAGTTTTCCTGACTCGATACCAAAGTCGAGAGAAGTCATCGCGACCGGTTCGATGGCGACATCGGCACGCTTGGACGGCATGCCATCACTGCCCCATGCGACGAGCTTGACGGTCGCGGGCAGGGCGTCGGTGTGGCCGGCCTTGGACCAGGCGGCCTGGATATCGGAGAACTTGATGGTGAACGTGTAGTGGTGCTTCCCGTCAGCGGTGACGTTGCCGGGGAAGTCGACGACGCGACGATAGAAGATCGCATCGGACGCCGGGTCGCGCAAGTCGATGCTGGACAGGCCGGGATTGTCGACGACGGAGAAGGTGACCTGACCGCCAATACCTTCACTGGTGGTGGCGAGGTCGGAGATCATCGGACCATCCGCGTCGGGCGCGGGGGTTGCTGCCAGGGCGGGAGCGCCGAAGGCGACGCCGGACGCTGCCATCGCGCCGGTCGCCAGGGCCGCTATCCACGCCCTGTGAAATGTGTATGACATGCTCACTCCAATGTTGATTCAGGCGAGCTATACCGCGCGGTTAGGTTATCTGCTCGCAATCCGCACGATACTGCGAAACCAGATACCTAGCAATGCTTTACTGACTTACCATTCAGTAGCTACAAGGCATTGCGAGGGGAAATGAGGGAGCCCTTCACCCTCTTGTCAGCAGGATTTCAACGCATCACTGACCACTGAACATATGTTCCGTGACAAAAGCACATTTGTTCACCGATAACGCGCTTAAAAGACTGAAATTCTGGATGATGCAGAATTCAGTTTGACACGGTAAATACCGTCGCAAACTAACACGAACAGACACGCGGCAGGCCTGCGACTTCGACAAACATGTCACGGCACGCCGCGGGCGCCCTACTGCCGGTCCGACAGCTCCAGGTTCGCCCGCACGACGATGCCGATACGCTCGACCATCTGCTCGTCGACCCACTCACCATCCAGGGCGGCCAAGCGCGGGTGGGTCGGGGCCTCGTCGAAGAGGAGGTCGAAGCCGAGGATCGCTCGCCACAGGGGGATCAGCTCCTCGTTGTAGGTGTGGCCGTGGCCGCCGGGAGCGGTCCCCGCGACGGGCAGGTCGGCGAGCACCTGAATGAAGGTGACGAAGCGCGTGAACTCGACGAAGGGAGACACGTCGCGGCCCTGCCCGCTCACGCAGCCAATCGGGCTGCATCCAGAGCATCTTCCGGTTCCACCACACGACCGGATCGGAGGCGTGCTGGGCGTAGACAATGCGCGGGAAGCCCCACGGGCCCCAGCTCGCGCCCGTACAGGTCGGTGCGCAGGTCGGAGGGCTCGTTCACGAAGCGCACGCGCCGACCGTTGTAGACAACGGGGGCGACCTCGGGGCTTCCCTTGTGGCGGGCTGCCGTCAGCTCAGCGTGCATCGGCGTGAAGGCGGGGGTCCCCACCCACAGGGCGCCATCCACCTGGGAGAGCGCCTCCTCGACCGAGGAGAAAACCGACTGCGAGGCGAAAGCCCCCAGGATTCACCGCAGACGAAGAGAGCGGGTCGGTCGGCCTCGTCCATCGTGTCGAGTTCGGCCCGCACCGCACGGAAGAGCGCTGCCGAGGCCTCCTGCGCCGGCTCGAGGCCGGTCAGCCAGTTGAGGGCCGAGGGCACGTAGGAGTACTGGAGCGAGGCGGTGGCACAGTTGCCGCGGGTCAGGAACTCGAGGGGCTGGACCTGCCACTCGTCGACCCAGCCGGAGCCGGTCGACGCGGCGATGAGAATGACGGCGCGATCGAAGGCACCCGTGCGGCGCAGCTCGGCGACCACCGTCGCCGCGGCCTGCTCGATGCCCGCCCCACCCGTGGGCATGCCGGAGTAGACGCGGATCGGCTCCATGGCCTCGCCGCCGGTGACCTGGGCGATGTCGAGGCGCGAGGGGCCGCGCCCCAGGAAGACGCGCCCCTGACCGCCGACGGATTCCCAGGTGACGGGCGAGGCCGGGGAGGCGGAGCGCTCGGGCACGAACGGCTTGTAGATGCCACGAGCGGTACGCGTGTTCATCTGCTCGGCGTGGTGGCGGAAGAAGCCGATCCCACCGCGCAGGATCACGTTGGAGGTCAGGAAGAAGACGATGGCGGCCAGGATCGCGACGCCCACGACGATCGCCGCCGGGCGCGGCATGTAGCCGCCGAGGGCGCCCAATCAGCATGCGTCCCACGCTGTTCAACGCCCCTGACGATCAGGATGAGACACCAGGCGATGACGACCGTGCCGGCCGTCCCCAGGGAGGTACTCGCCGAAGGTCTCCCCCGGCATGTTGACGAGCTTGGCGGCGACGCGGGCCCGGCGGTAGGACTGGATGACCGCGTAGAGCCACCAGATCGCAAAGAGGGCGGCGATGCAGACGCGGAAGCCGATCTCGACGGGCTCGGATGCGCGGATCGTCAGGCCGGTCATGGGCGATGACGCGGGCACCCACGTTCTGGACGACCACGCCGGCTACGTACCCGCAGGACACGAGGACGCCCGAAGCGACCGCGTGCCACGCCCACGAGCGCGCCATCAGCGACGGCGCCACACTCACCGCGTACATGGCAAGGGCGGCGATCACTCCCAGAAACGACACAGCCATGGCTCCCCATTGTGCCAGGCGTGGCCTGCCCGTTCAGGAGCGGCACGAGGCACGGACTCCCACACGCACCGAGGGCTGACACGCGGCCCCTTCCTGCACCTCGCCCGTCACGCTCACGCACCCCCGCGAGCATTCGGTTTCGCTCACCGGCAACAATCGGATACCGTGGGCACATCACCATCGACTTCGTCACCATCGAGGCCGGTTCAGACAATGGCGCAACGGACCCACGATGCGCCCCCAACAAGCCAGGAAGACCGATGACCGAGAATTACGCCGACAAGACCCGCGGGCTCCTCGAGGTCCTCAACAAGCTGCCCCCCAAGCCGCAGATCACCTTCCGCGGCTACGTCGATCGCACGGTGGACCACGTGCGAGTCGTCGGCTCGCCGGCGCTCACCGCCACGACGCACAGCCTCGAGATCGCGACGAACAACCTGGCGCGGCCGGAGGTCGCCATCGTCGTCGGCGCCAACGGGCGCGACCTCACGCCGAACATGGAGGGGGCTCCCAACTTCAACCTCCAAGAGGTCACCTACCTCCCGAACTCCTACTTCCTCCAGCACGTCGCCCACGAGTACAACGGTGTGACGATCCAGGTCTACGAGGAAATCGTTCTGAACAGCGACTCCGCAGGATTCACGATCGCTCATCGACTGCCGTCCTGGGATCCGGTCCTGGCCGTCCTCGACCCCGCCCTGCGTGCCGCGCGGGAGCGCCGCTCCCCATGCCTGAGGGATCTCGGACAGGGTTCCTGGAGCCCATTCACTGACATTCCACGCGCGCGGATCGCTCACCTGTCACAGGTGGGTGAGCCACGAGCGTCGCGTACGGGATCGCGACCTGCTCCCCGGGCGCATACCCGAGGTGGTCGTACCGGAAGCGAGAAACACACAGAGGAATACGCATGATCACGTTCATTAACAACGCCGGCGCGGCCATCGTCTCGCAAGATTGTTGAGCGCACAGGCAACATCAAGTGGCTGACCCGCGAGGAACCCTTCGCCCTCAGGACTCCGGCTGGCGCGTGCTATCCGACCGCGACACCGCCGAGTACCTGGATGATCCAAAAAACATGACCGTCGTTGACTTCAACGAGCTGTGCAACCTTGAGCCCGGCCTGCATCGGCATCTACGACCTGCCGATCGGCTCCGACATTCAACTCGTCGTCGAACCTGACGGACGTCGGCGATGGTTCGATAACAAGACCGAGAAAGAGATTTCCTTCCGCTGACACACGCAGCGGCCCCGCCCTCACAGGTGGGTGAGCCACACGAGCGTCGCGTACGGGATGGTGACCAGCTCCCCGGGCGCATAGCCGAGGTGGTCGTAGAGATACCAGCGCAAGTTCGCCTGCATCCGCTCGCGCCCGGCCTCCGACGAACGAATGTACGAGGAGCGGGTCGTGCCCAGGGTGAGGATCTCCTCGGGGGTCATCCGGTCCTCCCAGGCTATCTGGGTAAGGGTCATCGGCGCGAAGCCGCCGCCCGGCGTGGGAGGCCTGTCGGGACGATGCACGTCGCCCGAGCGCATGATGCGCGTCAGGCGATGCACCCACGGGATCGACACGGCCATCTGATTCCACACGATGGCGAGCGCCGCCCGGGCGCCAGGATCCGGGCTGCCTCGAGGCCCGCACGCTCCGGATCCATCCAATGCCAGGACTGCGCAAAAACGACGATGTCATACACGTCGTTCGGTAACCCCGTCTCCTCCGCGACGCCGCTGTGCCAGGTGACCCTCGATCGACGAGGCCTGAGCGCGCATCGCCTCGGAGGGTTCGACCGCGTCGACGAGGAAACCGGCGCGAGCCAGGAGCTCGCTCATCTTGCCGGTGCCCGCGCCGATGTCGGCGGCGCGCAGAGGGGCCGTCCCGGCCCGGCATGTTCTCGCTCCCGCGCAGCGCCGCGCGGCGTCGATCAACGCGGCCACGGCCTCGTCCGGGTAGGCCGGGGCGCACGGAGTCGTAGGCACCGCCCTCACCGACGAAGGGGTTGACGTCAAGCGAAGCGGACACAGTGTTCGGCAAACGTGACGGAATCCCTCTGCCAGGCGAGCCAGCGATGCCTCGTCTCCGGGGGCACTCACAGGAGCGAACTCCCCAGTCGACACACGTTGTCGATGTAATGGACGTGCCACGGCAGGGCGTGCCACCCTCGTAGGGTCAGCTCGCGAGACTTCTCGCGCGTGCGGTCGTCATTGCCGTGCAGCATCTCGACCAGGCGCGAGCTGTCGGCAACGAGCACGATCTCGTAGTTGAGGCCGAAGGAGCGCACGTCCATGTTGGACGAGCCTATGATGCACAGGCTCCCGTCGACGATCATGTACTTCGAGTGAGCATCCGCGGCTTGTGGTACAGGTGGATGCGCACGCCCGCCTTCAGGAGCGGCCCGTAGTAGGAGCGCTGCGCGTGGCCGACCAGGAACTGGTCGAACTGCTCGAGACGAAGAGCTCGACCTCGACGCCCGACAGCGCGGCGTTCGTCAGCGCGGTCATCGAGGGCCTCGTCGGGGATGAAGTAGGGGCTCGTGATCGACACGTGCGTGCGCGCCGAGGAGATCATGTGGATGAACGCGCAGGTTCGGCTCGTCCTTGAACGCGGGGCCCGGACGGGATGATCTGCATGGCCGAGATCTGCGTGTCCTCGTTCTCGGCCGCCAGCTGCGCGGCCGGGCGGGGTAAGGACGTCGGGGGTCAGGATCTCCTTGCACGCGTAGTACCAGTCGACGGCGAAGACCGCCTGGATCTGAGCGACGATGGGGCCGGTGACGGACACGCTCGTGTCGTCGTAGAGCATGCCGGCCTTCGCGTACGAGGGGGTGTCGTAGTCGGGGGCCACGAGGTTGTGGGAGCCGATGTAGGCCTCGCGCCCGTCGATGACGAGGATCTTGCGGTGGTTGCGCAGGTCGGGGCGGCGGATCTGCCCGCGCAGCGGGGCGAAGGGCAGCATCTCGTGCCACTCGATACCCATGGCGTTCAGGCGGCGGCGGAAGTCCTTGTGGCCCGGGATTGTGCGCATGCCGTGGTGGTCGACGAGCAGGCGGACGGTGACGCCGCGGACGACCGCGCGCTCGAGGGCCTCGTAGAAGGGGGCCGTGTACTCGTCCCACGACGTTTGGCAGTACAGGGCGTTGACGTGGTGGGTGGCCGTATCGATGCTGGCCGCCATGGCGCGGAAGGTTTCGGCCGTGTCGTTGTAGAGGCGACCGACCTGTCCCACCGAGGCCGGGAAGCCGCTGAGAGTCCCGGACAGTCGCATGATCGAGGCCGTGTCGTCGTCCGAGCCCGCGGGAAGGCCGTCGGGCCCGTCCGGCGCATCGTAGTTCTCGGGATCGGGCGCGGTCGAGCCGGCCACGATGGCGTCGACCAGCTGGCGGGCTTCCGGGTCGTCATCGAGCCTGCGGCCCATCGCCCACCACGAACCGAATATGACATACAGCGGCACACCCAGGAGCGGCCACAGGAAGATCAGCAGCAGCCACGCGGTCGACGTCGAGGCGCGGCGATGCTTGGGCACGACACCCAGCGCGACAACGCGGATCACGAAATCGATGGCCCCGACAAGGAGCCACCCCCACAGCGGGGGTTCGGGAGGCGGCGGCAGCATGCGCCTAGTCTATCGAGCGCCCCAGATCCTGCTCGGCCCAGCGCCGCCAGTGTGGCGCGTAGGTCTGCCCGTCGCGCGCGAGCGCCCCTGCTGCGCCGTTCGTCCTCGCCGGGGTCGGCGATCCAGATGGCGAGGTCGGCCTCGGCCTCGATGGCGCCGCAGCCCTCGATGATCGTCGGGGCCAGGGGGACGCGGATCGTCGCCCCCGTTGTTCCGTTCTCCCAGTCCCAGGCCTCGTAGGAGGAGGCACGCCCTTCCCGCAGGTCGGCGGCAATTCGACGCGCGATGTGGGCGCCCGCGAGGCCGTCCCAGCCGGGGTACCAGTCGTCAAGGTGCAGGACCCGCCAGCCTGGGAGGAGGGGCGCGAGCGCAGCGGCCAGCGTGGACTTGCCGGAGCCGGAGTAGCCGTCGATCGTGACGACCGGGACGCGCAGTGCTCGCGTGGGTTCGCCGTGGGACGAGGCCGTGGCCCGCTCCCCGCCAGGGCACTCAGGCGGGGGCGAGCTCGCGGGCGGCCTCATCAGGGGCCCATCGTGACGGGGACGGTGACCCGCAGGCCCACCCCCGCTCACGTCTTCCCAGGTCAGGCCGCTCATCGGCCCACCAGGGCGAAGGTGCCCGCCCAGATGCTCGCGGCCAGCGCGATCGCGGGCACGGCGATGGCGACAGCCATGAGGACGGCATCGGCGGCACGCAGGCGCGAGGGCGCGCCCACGTTCGCTTGCCTGCCGCGCCGAAGCCCCTTGCCTCCATGGTGGTGGCCAGCTTGCCGGAGCGACGCAGCGCGAAGACCAGCAGCGAGAAGGAGCCTCGCAGGAAGGAACGGATGCGCGAGGAGTCGCCCACGCCTCGGGCACGGCGCGCCCGCTCGAGGGCCTTCCAGTCAGCCGCCATCAGCGACGTCATGCGCGCGCCCGCTAGCGCAGCCAGCACGGGGCGGGCGGGCAGGTGCAGGATCTGCGCGAGGCCGTCGCCCATGTCGGTCGGATCGATGCGGTCGAGCAGAGCAATCGCAGGCAGGACGATCGCGCACATGCGCAGGCCGATACCCAGCGCCAGCCACATGGAGTGGTCCGAAATCGCTGCGGGCCCGAACTGCCAGTACACGGTTCCGCCCGGTGAGGCGTAGAGCAGCATGGACAGCGCGCCCAGCGGCGCGGCCAGCAGCAGCGGCGTCGCCTTCAGGAAGAAGCTGCGCGCCGACACGCCCGACAGGGGCATGAGCGCGAGCTCAAGAATGACGGCAACGGCCGCGCTCACCGGGTCAATCGTGATCAGCAGGGGCGTCGTGGCGACCAGGAGGGCGAGCACTCGGGCGACGGGATTCGTATGCGCGAGGAGGCCTCGGGCGCCGCGCTTCGGGCCCTGATCGTGAGCGTTCCCGGTGGGGGCGGCCTCGGCCTCGTCCGTGGGATCGGCAGGGGTCGCGCCACGCGTGCCGACCTGCCCGAGGTCGACGACGCGCTGGCCCATCGCGGCCACGAACGCGGGGTCGTGCGTGATCGACACCAGGGTGACGCCGCGCTCGAGGGCGGCGCGCAGGAGGCGCACGAGGCCCAGCCACGTGCCGCGGTCCTGGCCGAAGGTCGGCTCGTCGAGGATCAGCAGCTCGGGGGCACTGATGAGCGCGGTCGCCACCGACAGGCGGCGCTCTCGCCGCCCGACAGGGTCACGGGGTTAGCGCGCGAGTTTGGTGAGGCCCAGGGCCTCGAGGTGTTCGTCGACGAGGGGGGCGATCTCCTCGTCGGTCATGCCGGCGGCGCGCGGGCCGATCGCGAGCTCCTCGGCGACGGTGGCAGCCAGGAACTGGTATTCGGGCTCCTGGAAGACCATGGACATGCGGCCCAGGAGTTGCTTGCTGGACCACTCGTGCGGGTCGCCGGCCGTGCCGTCGGAGGTCTCAACCTCGACGGCGCCCGCGAGGGGCGGCAGGAGGCCCGCGAGCGTCAGCGCAAAGGTCGATTTTCCGGCGCCGTTAGCGCCAACGATGCAGGTGGAGACCCCGCGCTCGATCGTCAGGTCGATGCCGGAGCGCACGGGGGCGGACGCGTCGTAGCCGATCGTCAGGTCGGTGACGCGGGCGATCGGGGTGGCATCAGACGAGGCCGGGGCGACCTCGGGGCGGGGCCGACCTCGGCGGCGACGTCGTCGCCGGGAAGCCAGATACCGCGCTCGCGCAGGGCCTCACCCTGCTGCGCGAGGACCTCGTTGAGGGGGCCGTCGGCGGCGATCGCGCCGTCCACGACCACGATGACGCGATCCACGAGGGAGGCCCACACGTCGACGCGGTGCTCCACGACGACCACGGTCGCTCCCGTACGCTCGACGACGGTCTCGACGGCGGCGCGCACTCGGCGACGCCGCTCGGGTCCAGGTTCGCGGTGGGCTCGTCCAGGAGCAGCAGGCCCGGGCCCATCGCGAGGATCGACGCCAGAGCCAGGCGCTGCTTCTGCCCGCCCGACAGCTCCGTCGTCGAATGATCCAGGGGGACGCCCAGGCCCACGGCCTCGAGCGAATTCTCCACGCGAGGCCAGATCTCCTCGCGCGCAACCCCCAGGTTCTCCATACCGAAGGCCACGTCGTCGCCCACGCGGGCGAGGACCACCTGGGCCTCAGGGTCCTGCATGAGCAGGCCCACGCGGCCCCCTAGCCTCGGACGGGGCGACGCCGTCGACAGTGAGCGTGCCGGTGGCCTCGCCCTCCTCGGCGCCGCCCAGCAGGCCGGCTAAGCCGCCCATGAGCGTCGACTTGCCCGACCCGGACGGGCCCAGCACCAGCACGCGCTCGCCCGGCGCGATATCGAGATCAACACCCGACAGCGCGGCGTTCTTACGCCCGGCGTGACGCCATCCCCAGCCGCGCGCGCATACACGCGCGCCCTGCCCCCTCACCCGGCGCAGCCGAGGCATCCGGGAGAAGAAGCGGGGCGGGAGGAGGCGGAGTGGGCCTCGTCCATGGATCGGAAAATCAGACAAGCTCACGCGCTCCACGGCCGGAGGCGAAGCGATCCAGGCGCCCGTCTTCGCGAGCGCATTCGTCAGCGCCCACGCGAGCAGGCCGGCCAGGACGATGCCCGACGCCATGCCGCACACGAGGTAGATCGCGTTGTAGAGCGCGCCCTTCTCAAGGTGGCCGTAGCAGGAAGAGTTCGAGGACCCACTCGAACGCGAAGGACACGGCACCCGCAGCGGCCACGATCATCGCGTTGAAGCGGCGGTAGGCGACCAGGGCGAAGACGACCTCCGCGCCGAGGCCCTGCGCGAGACCCGAGTAGATGGCCTCGACGGCCCACTGGGAGCCCAGAGCCACGGAGACGGTCGCGGCCATCAGCTCGACGAAGAACGCGGCACCGGGCTTGCGGATGACGTAGCCACCGAGCGTGCCGCCCAGCAGCCAGATGCCCGTCGCGAGCCCGTCCAGGCCGGGGGTTATGGCCTTGAGACCCTCCAAGGCGGCATTACCCACCTGGTTCCAAACAGCAAAATCAGGCCACACGCGACGCCCAGGACGGCGGCGGTGACGATGTCAATGACCCTCCAACGGAGGGACGGAGCAGTGGATGCCATGCGGAAATACTCCCTTCGTGTTGCACGGCGGCCACGAGGGAAGAGCCTTCCACGCCGGTATGATCCGGATCAGGTTCTACGGTCGGGGTGGTCCCTCTCAGCTCGGTTCGAGCTCCCGTGGCACGCTGGGTGAGCATAGTCACTAACTATGGGTTCCGCTACTCGTGCAGGTGAGGGGCCGGTATGCGGCCCCTCGCCCGTGCCGCCGTCGCCGAGGACGCCCGCGACGCGCGACGCAGCAGGAAATGGCGGTTCGCGAAGGCCGCACCCACGATGAACACGATCCAAATCAGCGAATAGACGAGGCCGGGGCGAGTATCGTCCCACATCGCCAGGATGACGCCCATGCAGCCCATGAACGCCAGGACGATCCAGGCGCTGATCGCGCCACCGGGGTGCCTTGAACTTGGAGGCCGCATGCAGCTGCGGGTGCTTGTGGAGGTACACCAGGTAGGACACGACGATGACGACCCACACGCCCATGAACAGCGTGGCCGACACGGAGGTCACCAGCGTAAACGCCGCGGAGATCGAACCACCCATCCCCATGATGACAATGCCCGACAGCAGGCACACGCACGACAGGAACAGGGCGTTGAGGGGCACGTGGTGGCTGGAGAGCCGGGCGAAGACGCCGGGTGCCTGCTCCTGGCGGGCCAGACCGTAGAGCATGCGCGACGTAGAGTAGATGCCCGAGTTCGCACTCGAGGCGGCCGAGGAGAGGACCACCAGGTTAACGATCGTCGCCGCGGCACCCAGGCCGGTCAGCGAGAACATCGTAACGAAGGGGGAACGCTCGGGCTCACCTGATCCCACGGGGTCACCATCATGATGGCCGCGAGCGCCGCCACGTAAAAGAGCATGATGCGAACGGGGATGGAGTTGACGGCCTCGGCAGGGTGTTGTCCGGGTCGTCGGTCTCGGCGACTGTCGTACCGACCATCTCGATGCCGATGAACGCGAAGAGGGCGATCTGGAAGCCGCCGAGGAAGCCGGTGAATCCGGTCGGGAAGAAGCCGCCATGGCTCCACAGGTTCGAGACCGCGGCCGCTGTGCCCTCGGTGTCAACCGTGCCCATGGCGACCATGCCAAAACCGACGACGACCAGCGCAATGATCGCAACGATCTTGACGAGCGCGAACCAGAACTCCGTCTCACCAAAGGCCTTGACCGTCATCGCGTTGAGGGCGAAGAGCAGCAGCGTCGTCGCGCCGATGGGGATCCACGCGGGCGGGTCCGGCCACCAGAAGTGCGTGTAGCCGGTGATAGCGATCATGTCGGCGACGCCGGTGACCACCCAACACGCCCAGTAGGTCCACCCCGTCACGAAGCCGGCCCACGGGCCGATGAGGTCGCGGGCGATGTCCGCGAAGGTCGCGTACTTGTGGTCGGAGAGCAGCAGCTCGCCGAGGGTGCGCATGAACAGGAACAGGACCGCTCCGATGATCATGTAGACCAGCAGGATCGAGGGGCCCGCGACGGAGATCGTCTTACCCGATCCCATGAACAGGCCCGTACCGATCGCGCCACCGATGGCGATCAGCTGAATATGGCGGTTTTTCAGCGTGCGCTGAAGCTTTTCGCCGCCCTGCTGATGGTCGCCGTGTTCGACTTTCTCACTGGTCATCGTTGTTCCTTCCGCCTGCTCCCGCCCCACCTGGGACGTTTTGCGCGGTCTTTGCGCGCTCTCGCGAAGCGCTTGACTCTCCAACGCTACCGCACGGGTACGCTCATGACCGAATCTAGATCCCCACATGGCAGAAGCCTCGCATTCAAGTTAGGTTTGCCTTATGACGCAGAATTCGACGCCTTCGACGGGCGAGACCTCGTACCCCCTGATCTCCGTGGCCACCGTTCCCACCGAGCGGGCCGCACGCTACGGCAAGCAGCTTGTGAGCCACATGGGCCACAAGATCACGGGTTCGTGGGACGAGGAGACGGGCAGCGGATACCTGCTGTTCGACCGCGAGGGCCCGGTCCTGGGGCGCTTTGACGTGATCGCGTCGGCGTCTGATCTGAGGCTTGAGCTGCGCACGGAGCCCGAGCGCGCCGATCGCCCTCGAATTCATCGCCGGCATCCACCTGGCGCGCTTCGGCGCGCGCGACAGCCTCGCCATTTCGTGGGAGCGCACCGACGGCAGCGAAGGTTCGACGCAGGGCCCCTCACTCCCGAAGAGGTCGAGGCGCACGCCCGCGCCAAGAAGGCCGCCCGCGAGGCGGCGGCGCAAGAGGCCGGGCACGCAGAGTAGGCCCGGCACGCGGAGTAGGGCCCGGCGCGGCGGACTAGGCTCGACGGGACACCCAAGCACGGCACGCGCGGCACAGTAGGCGAGACACTGTGCTCGGCATCCAGGAGCGCGACATCCGGGCACGCAGCAGCATAGACCCGGCAGGCCCATCAATTCCGCACGTAATTCCCTGACCACCGAACGCGTTAGCGTCTCAAAAACCGCAGAATTCCAACGTTCTGACTTAAAACGTTGAAACAATCGCAGGGGAATTACGTGCGAAATTTCGGAGATGCCGACACCCACTCGCTGCACGCGTCTATGCAGCTCGCCCACCATTCGGCACCGGGAGGCATTGCACCACTTAGCAGGGCATTGCACTAGCTACTATCCAGTGCAATGCTCCCCCATCTAGTGCAACGCTCCCCACTCACTCCTCCAGGTGAGCAAAGGTTCAACCCGATCGGGAACAATCCACCTCATCGGGAACATTCCACCCGATCAGAAGGGGTTGAATCTTCCCGATCGGGTGTAACACCCCATCGGTAACAAGCTAGGCCGCGGCGAGCGTCCGGCAGCCCGCTACCAACGGCCTGCAAACGGCGACCCGCAGCCAACGCCGCACCACCGTCCCCACATTCACCAATTCCGCACGTCATTCCCCGACGGCCGGACGCGTTAACGTCTTAAAAACCCCAGAATTCCAACGTTCTGACTTAAAACATTGAAACAGTCGCAGGGGAATTACGTGCGAAATTTGGGGACGATCGCCGGAATCACGACATACCCAGCGACCACACACACCGCAACGACAACCGCCGACATCAACGGATGCCGGCGCAGAAACTCAGACGCTCAGCGGCCCTCGAGGTAGTTCTTCGCCGCGATCAGGACCTGCTCCCACATGCCCAGCTCGTCGTCGTACGCCTGGCGGGCCTCGGCCTCGTCGTCGGAGACCGACGCCAGACCCGACTCCTCCACGTGGATGGCGACGCCGCCGCGCCTCGGACAAGGGAGACCTCGATGCGGGTCGCATACTCGTCCGGCAGCTCGTCGTCGGCCAGCGGGTACCAGCGGAAGGCGACGACGTCCATCGGATCCTCGTCGGCCTTCTCGATCAGCCAGTCGCCGGCGTCCGGGTCGCTCACGCGATAGATACCGTCATCCCCGAGCGTCACCTCGTGGTCACCCAGCGGGCCGTCGTTGACCCACCAGCCCGGCTCCGACACGAGCGCCCACGCGGCCTCAATGTCGCAGTCCACGACCACGTCGGTCTCGACGCGATCCAGGTCGTCCTCAACGTCGGCGTCAGAAGTCATGTCAAAGAAGCTCATACACCAACGGTACCGGGTCGGACGCTCCCAGGCACGCGAATGGACACCCCAAACGCGCGCCCATTTGCGCACGTCGGCGGGCACGGGAACAGACGAGGGATCAGACCCCGCGCGAGCATCGTCGGCGCGCACATGCACGAGGCATTGGAACGCCACGTCTCCGCGCGCATACGACGAGGCCGTGGCCAGCCTCGCGGGGAAGCGAGAGTCGGCCACGGCCTCGTCGTGTCAAAAAGCCTCAGGCGAGACGCGTGATGCGGTAGCGCCAATCCACGGGGCCGACCTCGAGGGTCTCCACGCGGTAGTGCTGCTCGGAGTCCTGCAGGTGCGCGAACAGCGGCTCGGGCTGGTGGGGCGCGCAGATCTGGATGTTCTCGCCGACGGGCAGGTTGTCGACCGCGGCGAAGAGGACCGCGTGGCGCACGACGCGGGGGATCGAGTGGATGACCAGCTCGTCCGCGCCCGGGCGGTGAATGACGCCGGCGCCGCCAGCGTGGACGTTGCCCGCCGAGGGGCACCGTCGCCACAGCCGCAGCCACCGGCCGTGGAGGCAATGGGCTCAGCAGCCATCTCGTGGGGGCGCTCAGCAGGGGCGTCGTGTCCGCCGCAACCGCAGCCCGCGTGCTCGGCGGGGCCTGCTCAGCGGGGCCTCGGCAGCCTCAGCGCCGTGGCCGTGTCCGCCGCAGCCGCAGCCGCCCTGCTCGGGGGCCTGCTCGGCGACAGCCTGCTCGGCGCGCGCCTTCTACCTTCACCACCACAGCCGCACCCGCAGCCGCCATCCTGGAAGGGACGGTGTTGGCGTCAACCAGCTTGAACATCTGACGGTCAGTCATGTCTTTTCCTTATCCTTCGGCCCGACGGGCCATTTCAGCGAACCTTACCCAGTGTAGGCATGCCTCAGCCGCGCACGCGCGTTCACTTAATGAGGAACTCGGCCTCGACCTCGACGCTGACGTTGAGGGGCAGCGCGGCGACGCCCACGGCGCTGCGCGCGTGCTGGCTGCCGAAGATCTCGCCGAACAGCTCGGAGGCGCCGTTGATGACGCCGGCCTGGCCGTAGAAGTCGGGGCGCGAGGACACGAAGCCCACGACCTTCACGACGCCCGCGAGGTTGTCGATGCCGCCCGCGACGGAGGCCGCCGCGGCCAGGGCGTTGAGGGCGCACACGCGCGCCGCATCCTTGGCGTCCTCGGGGTCCGCGCCATCCTCGCCGACCGCGCCGATGCACACGGGCTCGCCGTTCACGACGGGGATCTGGCCGAGGTGCGCACGACGCCACGGTCGATGACGGCCGGCACGTACGCGGCGACAGGGGTGGCGACGGCGGGCAGTTCGAGGCCGAGCTCGGCGAGCTTCTCGGAGGGGAGCATAAGGGGTCCTTTCGTTGTCATCGACGAGGCCGCGGGCCTCGTCCTCTGGTTCCAGTTTAGTTGCGCTGATCCCGGGGGTGGCGAGCGAGGGTGCGGGCGTGAGATCCCGGCCGAGGCCTCGGCGAAAAAGACGCGATGTAGGGCATGCGTGCGCCCCGCGTGTCGACAATCACGCGGGCGCACTATTCAGGAGGCCTCAGCCCTGGGGAGCGGCCGGTGGCTGACCGCCCTGACCCGGACCGACCCGCCGGGGGCTGGCCACCCTGTCCCGGGACCGCCGGCCGGGGGCCGTCCGCCCATCCCCATGCCGCCGCCCTGGCCGGCGGTCGCCTCTGTGGCGGTGCCGTCGACGCTCACCGTGTAGGTGGAGCCGTTGGTCATGCCGGAGGTCGAGTAGATGACGTTACCGAAGGCCTTGAGCGAGGTGTAGGTGCCCAGGACCGTGCCGGAGGCGTCGGTGATCGTCACCGTGGATCCGGCGGAGCCGGAGGCGGCGGCCGAGACCCAGCCCTGGCCGTCGGTCGTGGTCGGCGTCTCCACCATCTCGTTGGTGGCGAAGGCGATGACCGTGCCACCCGTGATGCTCATGGCGCCGTTGCTGTCCAGGGCTCGGTTCGCGCCGGACGCCGGGCCGTAGACGGTCGTCGTGCCGCCGCTGATGGTCAGCGAGCCGTTGGAGTCGAGGCCGTCGCCGTTCGCGTTGACGGTCACGGTGCCGCCGGTGATGGTGAGCTGCTCGCCGGTGTCCTCCATCGAGCCGCCGCCGTCAGCCATGCCACCGGGGCCCATCTGCTGGGTGGTCGTGGTGGTGTCGGTGGTGGTCGTGGAGTCGGAGCTGGACTCGGCCACAGCGGCCAGGCCGGCCTCGACCGTGATCGAGCCCGAGGCGTTGATGCCGTCGTCGCTCGAGGTCAGGTCGACGGTGCCGTCGGAGATCGTGATGAGGCCACCCTCGAGGGCCTCGTTCGACTGCGTGACGGTCACGGTTGCGCCGTCCAGGACGGCCGCGACCTCGGTGTGCACGCCATCGTCGCCGGAGGCGGCGGTGATCGTGCCGGAGCTCAGGCGCAGGGCGCCGTTGGAGTGGATGGCGTCATCCCCGGCGTCGATGGTGGTCGTGCCGCCGTCGACGATGATGTAGGTCTGCGCCTTGATGCCCTTGGCCGAGCCCGTGGAGGGCTTGCCGGCCGAGGCGCCGCCGCCCGAGGTGATCGACAGGGTGCCGCCGGTGACGATCGCGTCGGTGTACGCGTCGATGCCGTCGCCGCCCGAGGTCAGGGTGACGGTGCCGTCCACGATGGACACGTAGCCCTTGGTGTCGTCGTTGTCCTGGTCGGACTTGAGGGCGTCGCCGCCGGCGTTCACGGTGACGGTGCCGCCGGCGACAGTCAGGGAGTCCTTGCCGCGCAGGCCGTCGTCCGAGGCGGTCGCGTTGATCGTGCCGCTCAGGACGTACAGGTCGTCCTTGGAGGTAATCGCGTCCGAGGCGCCGGAGGTCACGTTGAGCGTGCCCGAGCCGGTGATCGTCAGGTCCATGTCGGCGTAGATCGCGGCGTTCGCGTCCTCGGTGCCGGTGTAGGTGCCGTCGGTGATCGTCGAGGTGCCCTCGAGGGACAGGACGAGGTCGTCACCGCTAGTCGCCTCGATCGCGGTGCCCGTGGAGGAGGTGATGGTCGCATTGTCGAGAATCAGGACGACCTGGTCCTCAGCTCCCGCGGCCACGACGACCTTGCCGGTGAAGGAGCCGCTGAGCTTGTAGACGCCGGCCTTGGAGATGGTCAGCACGCCGTCGCTCACGCTCACGGCATCGGACGAGGAGGTCGCGGTCGTGCCGCTGAGCGTCACGTTCACGGCGTCCGAGGCCTTCCAGTCGCTGTCCTTCACGTAGGAGGCCTTCGCGTTCGAGGCCAGGGCGTCGGCCGCGGTGGGCGGTGCGGTCGTGTCGCCATTGGTTCCGGCGGCGGCGACGGTCGCGGTGGCCGTGGTCGTCGCGGAGGACGAGGAGGCCGTTCCCGATGCGCTGCACGCACCCAGGGCCAGGGTTCCGACGAGGGCGATCGCACCGATCGTCCGGGCGGGGTCCAGATCTTTCTGAAGGGCTTTCATGTGTACGTCTCTTTCGTGTGATTAAAGCTTGTGTTTCTTATGCTCAGCGCTTGCGTTTCGTGTGCGTTCGAAACCGCGGGCGCCGTTATGAGGCCTGTCAGGCCGCCATCGCGAGAGGCGTGTAGTGCGTGAGCTCGGGGACCTCCACATATTCGTGAAAGTAACGGTCCAGCGTGCGGTGCCACTTGTTCGCGGGCAGGTGGTGCATGGCGGCCATCGCGGTCCCGTACTTGGAGATCTTCACGGGGCGCACGCCGCCCTCCCACAGGAGGTGGTCGACGATCGAAGGGGTCGCGCCCGACTTCGTTTCGATGATGACCAGGTCGGGGCGGGCGATCTCCGTGCCGTCCGTGCGCAGCGAGCGCCACTTCAAGTCGGTGTCCACCGTCGCGCGTCCCACACCACCGGGCAGGAGCAGGGTGTTGCGCTCATAGGACCCAGCCAGGACCGGCTCAAGGGCTGGCACCAGGTGGCCATATCCCGTCTTCTCGACCTTGCCAGCCACCCACGTGCGGCGCTCACCCGCGAGAGGGGCCCCGGCCTCGTCCCACGAGATCGGCATACGCTTCTTGACCGTCACGCCGCGCGGGCCGCGGGTCTTGACCTCCAGGAAGGACGCGCCCGACGAGAGGTAGGAGCGGGTGCGGACCTTGAAGCGGCGGCGGCGCTTGAGCGCAGTCAGCAGGTACGAATCCATGTCGGGGGTGTCGTAGTAGGTGGAGGCGTAGCCCTGGGACACCTGGCCGTCGATCTTGAGGACCAACACGTCCTCAGGGAGGCGGCTCAGAATCGCCGAGGCCGTGGCCGCGTCCAGCGCGTACTTGCGGTCCACTCGGGTCAGCATCGCCGCGCGCTTATTCAGTTCATCGAGGCCGATCGAGTCGAGGTCGGCAAGAATCGAGTTCAGGGTGGCGTTCATCGAGTCGTGTCCTTGGTGGTGGTCTGTGGGGGTGTTGGCTGCTGGGCTGGTGGGCGTGTCAGCCTGGCGGGTCAGGCGACCTTCGAGCGAACGTCCACGAGAGTCAGGTCGTTCACGAGGTCGAGCTTGACGACGTTGACCGAGGCGACGGACGCGCCGAGGCGCTGCTCGAGGGCGGCCTTCAGCTCGGCCGGGTCGGCGATCGCGCGGTCCAGCTGGACGGTCTGCGAGGTGTAGCGGCCGAAGACCAGCTTCGAGTCACCGAAGGCCAGTGCCGCGAGGATCAGCGCGATGAGGCCGCCGAGCAGCGGGGTCACCGCCGAAGACATGCCCGTCAGCAGGCCGAGGGCCAGCGACGCGAAGTAGTAGGCGATTTCGTCTGCGAGATCTGATCCGAACGCAGTCGGATGATCGAGAGAACACCGAAGAGGCCGAGGCCAGCGCCCGCGCTCACGGTCGAGTTCGCGAGGATGATCGTGACGGCGAGGACGCCGACATTCACACCGAGGAAGGCTGCGACCAGGTCAGCGCGGCGGTGCCGAGGGAAGTACAGGCCGAACACGAGGGCGGCCATGGCAACCAGGTCAATGGCGATCAGAATCAGGGCGGTCATTGGGATCTCCTTTTTGTCGATGCACCAATTTCCCCACGCGACCCTATGAAGAACCCTATGAAGCTCTCATATTTCTCATATGACTTTTGGGAGTGTTGCTGTGAAGCTGTGAATGCCGGTGTTTGAGCGGGCCGGGCTGCTTTGTGTGCCCGTGGGCGGCGGCCCGCCCCATTGATGGTGCTGCTTGTAGCCCCACGGGTGTTCAGGCGCTGGAGGCCCCGGCCGCCCGCGAGGCTAGGGGCCTCACTTCGTTCGTCCCGCGCCTCGAAGCCCGCCCGTGCCCTCCGGTCCCTCCGGCGCCCTCACACCGGCGGCGCCTGGTGCTCGTGTGGTGTCGGCCAGGCCCTGCCACCCACCGGCACCGCGCCCAGGCCTCCCCACCTCCGGGCCCCCTGCACGCCAAGCCCTCGCTCCCTCACTCCTGCACCCACACCCAATTTTCGCACGTAATTCCCCTACGACTGCTTCAAGTTTTGAATTCATATCATTGGAATTGCAACGTTTCTAGGGCGTTATTGAAACTTCATCCAATCGAATTACGTGCGACTTTTTGTCAGGGGCCGCGATCTGGCACACCCACAGGAACCCCGGGCACATCGATACGTTCCCCGACACCGGCTCGCACTCCAAAGGCACCCCTGAAAGAAATATCGCTCCCAACATGTCACCCCAGCATCCACCCCAGGTCCTCAGTGAAAGAAACATCGCCCCCGCTCCCCAAAAACTGGCGAAAATCAGCGCTTTCGAGCATGCCAGGGCGAAAAATATTTCACAGAACCCCACAGCACCTCCCGCAGGGGCGATCTTTTCTTTCATTCCTGCCTCCCCAACCCCACAAGCGCGACAAAATTCGCCCTGCTCGCCTCCATCAGCGTCCACACGCGAAAAAGTTCGCCCAGCGCACACAAAACACCCCAAAATCGGCCTTTTTCGCCTGCTGGGCGAATTTATTCGCGCCGATGAGAGCCACAACCGCCTCACAACACCCACCGACCACCTTGCCTGAAACCGATGACACCAATGCGGGTGGCTCTTTGCCTCGAGATGAAACCGCTGACACCTCTGCGAGCTCCTTTCGCACACGGCTGAAACCACTCGACACCTTTGCTCGTACGAAACGGCCATTTTCGGGCCATTTTCCGCCTGCAAAGGTGTCACGGGTTTCATGGACCCCTCGCCGAGCACCCGCAAAGGCGCTGCCGGTTTCACGAACTCTCATCAATGTCCCAACAGAGTTACCCCCGGGATCCCAACAGAGTTGCCACCGGGATCACCCTCGCCGGATGCTACGCCCACAGCCCAAACCTTGCGTAGCGTGCGCACACGCCACAACGCCGGTGGCACACTGGCCACATGACCGACACCCCCACTCCCCGAGCCCGCACGAACGAGCCGGCCCAGGCCTCGTCCCTCCCGTCCCTGGCGATCACCGGCGCATCCGGGAACGTCGGAGGCGCCGCCGCCCGACTCCTGTCCGAGCGTGGCCTGCCCCTGCGCCTGCTCGCGAACACGCCATCGCGCGCGCCCGAGCTGCCGGGAGCCGTCGCGGTGAAGTGCTCGTACGAGGACACGCTCACGACGCGCGTCGCGCTGGAAGGCGTTGACGTCCTCTTCATGGTGTCCGCGCCCGAGAGCGACGACCGCCTGGACAAGCACCTCGCCTTCGTCGACGCGGCGGCCGCCTCCGGGGTGCGCCACATCGTGTACCTGTCGTTCATGAACGCGGCGCCCGACGCGACGTTTACGCTGGCGCGCACGCACTTCCACACGGAGGAGCACATCAAGGCGTCGGGCATGACGTACACGTTCTTGCGCGACAACTTCTACGCGGACTTTTTCGTGAAGCTGCCGGACGAGGAGGGCCGCATCCTCGGGCCCGCGGGCGACGGGCGCGTCGGCGTGGTCGCGCGCGAGGACGCGGGGCGCGTGGCCGCCGGGGTCTTAGCGGATCCAGCGCGTTACGAGAATCAGACTCGACGTGACGGGCCCCGAGGCCCTCACCCTCGACGAGATCGCCGCAATCCTCACCCGCGCGTGGGGTCGGCCCGTCACCTACGTGCGCGAAACCGTCGAGGAGGCGTACGAGTCGCGCAAGAAGTGGCCGGCCGCCCAGTGGGAGTACGACTCGTGGGTGTCGACCTACACGTCGATTGCGCGCGGCGAGATGGCCGTCGTCTCCACGACCGTGCGCGACGTGACGGGCCGCGACCCGCTCACCTTCGAGGAGGTCGCCCGGGCGGCGCTCGCGTCGGGCCGCTGACTGTCGCCGTTTTGACTGCATTGACCCCGGTTTCGCTTCTCTTCTCAGGGACGAGGCCGGGGCTGCCTCATGCGCTCATGCTTGCTACCTCGTAGTCGCCCTGATAGCGTCGGAGCATGAACAACGAGCCCTTCTGCACTCTTCGAGGCAACACACCGCGCCCAGGCGTGGTGGTAACTGTGGCTCGATCACGACGCCGCGGGATCGGCGGATTCCTCTCGAGCATCTTTTCCAATCGCACCGAGTCGCTCGCGGGTGAAGACCGGTGGAGGCGCAGCGAGTGGAAACGCGCACTAGTTGGCACCGTCATCGTCGCTCTCGGGATCGCGATCGTTGAAGGAATCTTCCGCCTCACGCACTTTCAGACCTTTCGCTGCAGGCGTCATATTGGTCTCACTCATCTTGACAGCAGTTTTTCCTCAGATGGTGTGCGACTCCGTTGCGCCTTTCCTACGTCCACGAATCAGCTTTGTCGACGGGCGTATCGTGATACGAGGTGAGCGCCTCACCTCCATTGGGCATCTCTCGAGCTACATGCTTTTGCTTGGCCTTCGCTATGTTCTTCATCATTTCCGGGTTCATCACGCATGAGCTGGTGCGCACTTTTCACTTCGCCTTGATTCCCGCTTGTTTCGCCTATTTTCTTTGCTCGATGAACCCACTGCGAGACTTCACAGCCACTCTGTCGGACAGGTCTACGACAACCTTGGCCCCGGAGCGAATCACCTTCCATATGGCCCATCATCTTCGGTTGATGCAGACTCTGAATCCGCCTCTAGCGGATGCGGCAGCAACGCATCCTTCCGATGGGACCAGAACGTGAAGATCTACGATCTCAGCACGACGAGCTATCACGTTGATCTCCTCGCTGACCCCGACACGTATCGACGGTCCATGGGGCTTGTGCTGCCGAACGATCGGCATCCCCTTCACCGGCCTCGACGCCCTCATTCGACACTTCAACGAGCACCCCGAGGACCGTCCGCTTCTGGCCACGCCGCAGGGCGTCGACCTCGTTAACGACATCCTCGCCGAGGCCCACATGGAACTCATAACCCAACAAAGGAGCCACGCATGAGCACCAAGAAACGCATCCTCGTCACCCTGATCGTCGCGGTCCTGGCCGCGATCGTCATCTTCCCGATGCTGCCCCTTGAATACCGCGACCGCGTCGTCGCGGTCCTCACCCACCCGCTGTACTACCTGGGCTTGGGTAACTGGTAGGACGGGGCCCAGGCTTAGGTAACTGATAGGGACACATTTCCACTAGGAAGGGGTGGGGTTCCCAACCGGGAACCCCACCCCTCACCGAACTGCTAAGCCGCAGCCTCAGAGATTCTCAACGACTGCTGCGCGGGGGCCGCGCTCGCCTGTGAAGGCGTCGCGCCAGGCCTCGAGCGCCCGCAGGAACGCGGTGGCGCCGGGGTCCTGGAGGCCGATCGAGCGGTCCTGCAGCCAGGATGCGCGTCCGCGCTGCGACTGGAGGTCGCGGGTGGCAACCACAGCCTCGGCGGCGTCGGCGATGGCACTATCGAGGGCCGCCGCCGCGAGCGCGCTGTCGTGAGCGACCGCGGGGTTGGCCTCGATGCTGCGGGCGAGAGAATCGACGGCGGGAACCATCGCGTCGAGGATGGTCTTGTCGCCCACCTGGCTCTTACCCCGGTGGGAGATGGAGCTGGCGGCCGCGCGGATGAAGGCCTCGGCCTCGACGGCGGTGACGTCCTCGCAGCCGACCCACACCTTGGACCCGGCGAGAGGCCGCCGGCGACCAGCGCCGCCATCGTTGACGGGTTGGCGTTCGCGAACGCCTTCGCGCAGGCGCGCGCCACGTCGGAGGGGGCGGGTTCGGGCTCGGTCGGCATGGCCTTGAGCGCCTCGATGACCGCGCGGGCCCCCGCGGAGATCGTGATGCCGAGGTCGCCGTCACCGAGGACCTGGTCGAGATCACGCAGTTCGTCCGATGATTCGATGAGCAGCGTCATCGAATCCTGAATGCGCTGGATGAGTTCGGGTGAACGCATTGTCATGCCTCCCTGAAGAACGGGGACTGGGCGGGGCTTCGAGGAGTTCGAGGAGCTCGTCGTCGACCTTGAGCAGAGAGATCGAGGCACCGGCCATTTCGAGGGACGTCGCGTATTCGCCGATGTGGCGGCGTTCGATGACGACGCCGAGTTCCTCGAGCCTCTGGTGGGTGCGGCGGTAGAGCAGGTAGAGCTCTTCGAGGGGCGTGGCGCCGAGGCCGTTGACGAGGACGGCCACACGGTCGCCTTCGGCCAGGCCCAGGTCGGGGATGACGGAGTCGAGGATCTGGTCCGCGATCTCGTCGGCGGTTCCGAGGGGTCCGCGGTGGATGCCGGGTTCGCCGTGGATGCCGATGCCGATTTCCATTTCCCCTTCGGGCAGGTCGAAGGATGCGGCGCCCGTGGTCGGGAGGATCGTCGGGGAGAGGCCGACACCCATGGTGGCCGTATTGTCGACGACCTTCTGGGCGACGGCGGCTACCTCGTCGAGGCTGTCGCCGCGCTCGGCGGCAGCGCCCGCGGCGCTGTAGGCGAAGAAGATGCCGGCGACGCCGCGGCGGTCCTGGCGCGTTCGCTGGGCTGGAGGCCACGTCGTCGCAGCCGAGGACGGTGCGCGTCTCGATACCGTCGAGTTCGAGGGAGGTCGACGGCCAGGGTCGAAGTTGAAGACGTCGCCGCCGTAGTTGCCGTACAGGGAAGAGCACGCCCGCTCCCCCGTCGACGGCCTTGGCGGCGTCGGCGCACTGCTGGACCGACGGGGAGGAGAACACGTTACCGATGGCGACGCCGGAGCACAGCCCCTTGCCGACGTAGCCCTTGAAGAGGGGGAGGTGACCGGAGCCGCCGCCGGTGACGATGCCGACCCGGCCGGGTGCGGGGCTGTCGGCGCGGACGAGGACGCGCCTGTCGTCTCCGGGGGTGCGGACCTGATCGGGGTGCGCCAGGAGAATGCCCTCAACCATCTCATCGACGAACTGGTCAGGGGTTAGTCATGATCTTCTTCATGATCATTTCCTTTTCTGTTGCGCCGCTATTGAGGGCGGCTGCTGGTTGTGGGCGCCTGAACGTCGATGTCAGGCGTGTTCGAACGTCTTTCCAGTCGACGCAGTCGAGAACGAGGACGCCGATGAGGATGACGCCCTGGGCGATTGCGTACTGGAAGGCGGATAGGCGCATGGAGGTGAAGCCGCTTTGGACGACCTGGAGGGTGAGGGCCGCGAGGAATACGCCGCCAACGGTGGCGAAACCGCCGTTCGGGTTGGTCCCGCCGAGGACGGCGATGACGATGACGAGCAGCACGTGAGGGCGCCGTAGTCCGCCGAGGCCGTGGGGTTTTCGTGCGATGAACACGATGCCCGTGAGAGAGCCGAGGAATCCGGTGAGCAGGTAGGAGCTCAGGAGGATTCGGGAGGAACGAATTCCGGAGAATCGGGCGGCCGTCCCGTTGGATCCTTCGAGGGAGAGGGACAGTCCCAGCGGGGAGCGGTTGAGGATGAATCCGACGAGGAGGGCGACGAGTCCGAAGACGATGAAGAGGAGGGAACTCCTGCGACTGCGGTCTTGCCGAACGCCGTCAGCGCCTCAGGGGGATCCGTAGAGGGTTTTGCCGCCCGTCCACACGACGGCGAGGCCGTTGAAGATCTGCATGGTACCGAGCGTGGCGAGGATCGGGGTGACGCCGACGTAGGCGATGAGGACACCGTTGACGAGGCCGCACAGGAGTCCGACACCCAGCCCAATGAGGATGATGACGGGGCCCCATTGTTCGGTTCCGCCCAGCGCGCTCGAGGTGTAGAGGGTCGATACGGTGATCGCGCAGAGGTTCGCGATGGCGACGAGCGACAGGTCGATGCCGCCGGTGACCATCGAGATCATCATGGCGATGGAGAGGATGCCGATTTCTGCGACGGCGAGCAGCATGTTCTGCAGGTTGAGGCCCGTGAGGAAGACGCTCGGGGAGAGGACCGAGAAGATTCCGATGGCCACGAGGAGGATGAGGACCATGCGGGCAATCGACCGGTCGCGGCGCAGCTAGGGACAGGATCGAGGCGCTGAAGCGATCAATCCGGGAGTTTGTGTCGCGGAGTGTGTTGTTCATGGGACTCATCCTTCGACGGCTTGGGGGACGGCGTTGCTGTGGTCGACCTGGGCGCTCTTGGCACGCATCGTTCGCGTGCTGCGCTTTGCGGCGAGCGCTTGGATGCCGACACCGGCGACGAGGAGCAGGCCGACGGCGGCGCGCTGCCAGGCGCTGGGGACGCCGATGAGGATCAGCGAGTTGTTGATGAGCTGGACGAGCAGCACACCGAGGATCGTTCCGCGCACGGATCCACGTCCGCCGAAGTCGACGCGCCTCCGAGGACGACGGCGGCGATGATGTCGAGTTCGTGGCCGACGAGTTCCTGGGGGTTGGCGGACCTGCCGAGGATCATGTAGACCATGCCGGCGGTTGCGGCGAGGGTTCCGGCGATGACGTACACCCAGATTTGGGTGCGTTTGACGTTGATGCCGGCTCGGTGGGCGGATTCGGTGTCGCCACCGATCGCGTAGATTGCGCGTCCGAACATGGTCCGGCTGAGTACCAGCGCGATGACGATCGCGAGGATGATGGCCGGGATGATCATGGAGTGCAGCAGTGCGACGCCCGTCGATGTTTCGACGGAGACCAGGTTCGCAGTTGAGGCCGACGCCATGCCCTCGGGCAGCTGGGCGATGTACTTCGAGCCGATGTACGCCAGGAGGAAGCCTTGAAGATCCCCTGGGTGCCGAGCGTGACGATGAGGGTCGGGAGCTTAAACCTGGAGATCAGGTAGCCGTTGAGCAGGCCGAGGAGCGCTCCGATGGCCAGCGCCATGGCGAAGGATCCGATGAGGCCGATGTTGATTCCTCGGCTCAGCTGGAACACGATCTGTGGCGTAGGAGGCGAACGAGGCGATGGCCGCGAAGGAGACGTCGATGCCGCCGGAGATGATGACGAGGAGGACACCGAGGGCGTAGATCATCGGGACGATGGAGGAACGCAGGAGGGAGAAGAGCGTCGAGACCGTGAAGAACGCGGGGCTGATCGCGGACATGATGATGGTCAGGAGGACCAGGACGGATAGGACGATTCCTTCACGGTTGGGTCCCCAGATCCAGCGCAGGACGCGCCGTGCGACGGTATTCATGTTCGACGACGACCATCTTTCTAATCGTTCGAGCATCGACGTCCTCGCCGGCCAGTTCGGCGGCGATGTAGCCGCCCTTGGTGATGAGCACTCGATGGCAGCAGGAGACGAGTTCCGGAGCGTCGTCGGAGATGATGACGATGGCCATGCCGGCTTCCGCTTGTTCGCGCAGGATGTCGAGGATCTCGGCTTTGGAGCCGACGTCAACACCGACCGTGGGGCCGTTGAGGATGAGGACCTGGGGTTGCGCGCGAGCCACTTCGCGAGGACGACGCGCTGGGCGTTGCCGCCTGACAGGGGATCGCACGGGGCGAGGACGTCGGGGGCTTTGATGCGCAGCGACTCGAAAGTAGTGGGCGATGGTTTGGCGGATCTTGTCTTTGCGCAGCGTGTTGAGTTTCGAGGTGTGGTGGTCGATGGACGCGGCGATGACGTTGTCGGCGATCGACTTGTCGAGGAAAAGCCCTCGGTGAGTCGGTCTTCGAGGGACGTATCCGATGTGGGCCTTGATGGCCTGTCCGATGGAGCCCACCTCGACGTGTTCGCCGTCGATGTAGACGCGTCCGGAGTCGATGGGTAGGAGGCCGAAGAGGGCCTGGGCGATTTCGGTACGGCCGGATCCGAGGAGCCCGGTGATGCCGAGGATTTCGCCCTTCTTCACGGAGAAGCTGACGTCCCTCGAAGCCTCCCTGGGAGGTGAGGATTCGACGCGCAGGCGCTCCTCGGCGTCCTCCGCGAGGGGCGGGACGCGTCGGCTCTGGTCGAGTTCCTTGCCGGTCATGTAGTGGGTGATCTTCTCGCGGTCGAGGTCTTCGACCGGCGAGTCGATGACGTTGCGTCCCGAGCGCATGATGGTGACGCGCTGCGAAATCGCCATGACCTCGTCGAGCTTGTGCGACACGAAGATGAGGGCGACGCCCTGCGCGCTCAGCTTTTCGACGACGATGAACAGACGCGCGACCTCACGCTGGGTGAGGGCGGTCGTCGGCTCGTCCATGATGAGGAGCTTCGCGTTGCCGGCCAGGGCGCGGCAGATGGCGGTGAGCTGCTTGTCTGCGACGGAGAGCTGTTCGACGTCGGCGTCGAGCGGGAGCGGGACGCCGAGGCGCTCGATGATCTGCGCGGCCTGCTTTTTTGCGTTCGTGGAGCTGAAGAGCTTCTTCTTTTCCGTGACCGAGGAGGTCATCATGATGTTCTCGGCGACCGTCAGGGTTCGAGAACAGGCTGAAGTCCTGGTAGATGACCTGGATGCCGGCGTCCATGGCGCTGAGCGGCGTCAGCGAGGAGACGGTGTGGCCGTCGATGAGGATGTGTCCGCGTCGGGCGCGTGCACTCGGAGATGACTTTGATGAGTGGACTTTCCGCAGCCATTCTCGCCGGCCAGGCACAGCACTTCTCCCGGCCAGACGGCCATGTTGACGCCATCGAGGGCGCGAACACCGCCGAAGTTCTTGACGATATCCCGAACCTCTAGAAAGGGGTTCTCCTGCACGCTGACGCCTTCTCCGTGGGGGCGCGGTGCTTCATCCACATTGCTGCGCATGTGCTCTCCTTCGAGTGTCTTGTCGACTGCGCTGTCGTGGGACGCCCGCCCCGGCCTCGTGCCGATGTGTCACGAGGCCGGGGCTGCGTGATCAGAAGTCGTAGTTCTTCGCTTGCTCGGCGTCCGCGGCGATCTGGGCGTTGCCGACCCAGACGTTGTCGTAGCCGTCGAGCTTGTGGAGGTTGTTGTAACCCTCGATACCGAGATCCATGCCTTCGGTGATGGTGCCGCCGTCAGCGAGGATCTTCGCGATCTGCAGCTGGGCCTTGCCGGCGAGGGCGGGATCCCAGAAGAAGATCTTGTCGATGGAACCGGTGGCCAGGTACTTCGCGGAGGCCGAGGGGATGGAGGTGCCCATGACGCAGACCTGATCGGACAGGCCGGCCTCTTCGATCGCGCGCGCGATGCCGGGCACGTCGTTACCGGCGGAGCCCCTGGAAAGGCCTTGATGTCCGGGTACTGCCGAGGACTTCCTAGCGCCTTTTCGTAGGCCGCGGTCTCGTTGTCGGTCGACTCGATGGGCGTCTCGACGCGCTCCATGCCGGGGAAGTTCTTCTGCTGGTAGTCGTAGGGCGGCCTCGACCCATTCCATGTGGGTCTTGGCGGTCAGGCCACCGACGAACTGCACGTACTTGCCGGTGCCGCCCGTGCACTCCCCGATGTTCTTCATGATGTCGACGCCGTAGGAGGCGTTGTCGAATGCCTCGATGTCGACGTCAACGTTCTTGATGCCGGTCGCCTCGTGAGAGACCACCTTGATGCCCTGTGCGCGCGCCTGTTCGAGGACGGCGGAAGGGCCTCGGGCGAGTTAGGGAACGACGGTGATGGCGACCGGCTTCTGCGCGATCAGATCCTGGATGATCTGGATCTGCTTTTTCCGGCGAGACGTCGGTTCCGCCCTCCGTTCGTGTGTCGTATCCGTTTTCGGCGCCCCATTCCTTGACGCCCACGTCCATGCGATCAAACCATGCGATGCCCTTGACCTTGACGACGGTGACCATCGTCTTGCCGGAATCGCCCGCGGCCGAGCCGGTGTTTGATGAGGAGTTGTCGCCTGTCGTCCCTCCGACGGTCGAGCAGGCAGTCAGAGCAAAGCATCGATGCAATGGACACCGATGCCGCCGTCAGTCTTCCGATCTTCATGTCGTCACTTCCTCGTGATCTAGTTGTCGGACGTTCCGGGTTCGCCATCTCCTGCGATGACGCACGCATCATGGCGTGACCCGCGTCGCAATCACCTACATTACACGCGGTATCGCGCAGTGGCAACTCGCTTTCGCGCATTTCTGACGGGTTGATTCGATGATAACTGCTCACGGGCGCGCAGCTCAACGCACGGTTATACGCAAATGCTGAGCGAATAACGCCTCTGTGGACTGGTGATTTAGGCAAATGCCCTCGTTGCGCGGTATCGCGCACATTCGCGCCGAAAGTTCGGTACAGTGTCAAGCGGGCGGCGATCACGATGCACCATTGCGAGCATCATCTTTTCCCTAGCCGCACCCCGCAGACCATAGCCAGCAGAAGGAACCATCGTGACCCGGCAAGACACCATTGTCTCCGCATGATTGAGGCAACCGGCTTCGAGACCGTGTCCTCGTTGGCAGAAGCTCTCGACGTGAACGTGTCAACCATCCGCAGGGACCTGGAGCACCTGGCCGAGGCCGGCCTCGTGCGCCGCACCCACGGTGGCGCGATCCCGATCCCCCAGGACGAGGACACCGAGGAGTTCCTGCAGGATTCCCCGAACCGCGCGGGAGAAGCGGGCAATCGGCCCGGCCATGGCAGAGCGTATCCTCGATGGCCAGTCCGTGTTCATCGATTCGGGGTCGACGTGCCTCGAGGTTGCTCGGGCGCTCGACGCACGCCGCGTGACCGTGGTGACGCACGATCTGCTGGTGGGCCTCGAGATTTTGAAAAAGCCGTCGCTCAACCTGGTGTTCGTCGGCGGCGAGCTAGCTGCCGAACCGGACCCACATGGGGGGCCCACCGCCATCGACCAGCTGGAGCACATCCGCGTGAACACGGCCGTTTTTCGGCGCGAATTCGGTGATGGAGGACGGCATTTACGCGTCCACCGGCTACTCGATCGAGCTGCAGCAGAAGGTCCGCTCGATCGCGTCGACCGCCTACTTCGTCGCGGATTCGACGAAGTTTGGCCGCAATGCTCTGTACAAGGTCCTCGGCATCGACGCATTCACCGCGGGCATCACGGACTCGTTCCTCTCCCCCATCTCGGCGGCGGCATACCCGATCCCCCTCATCCGGGCTGAGGTCGCGCAGGGTTAGTCATTACCCAACGGAGAACTCGTAAGCTGCGGCAGACCGTCGTGCAGCCAACATCATCACTAGTCCCACCGGCGTCAACACCGTGCGAGCAGTGCACTCTCGCATAAGACAGATCGACGTACCCACGCCCCCTCTGCCGATTCTGACCTACCATCCCGTTTCGGCGTCATCTGCACACGGAGATGATGCACTCCGATTGCATTTGGTCCGACTTAAGACAACTCATCAAAGACGAATCAACGCGATCCATCCAGACAAACGCTGTGCACGAATGGCGCTACAATAGCGAAAGCCACACGTACACACAATCGGACACATAGATTTATTTTCATGAACGATAAGCGCTTACCACCAAAGCCTGAAACACTTCGAAAAACTCTTACATATTCTCTGGAAACATGTGCGCAATGCCGGATTGCAAAAATGTTCTAATTGACAAAGATGGCACATGGCTCGGGAGGTTGCGCACATTCACGCAGCCTCCGATGGGGGCCTCGCGCTAATCCGAGCCTATCTCCAGAGGAACGCAGAGATGCCGACAACCTGATCCCTAATATGCAGCATCTGCCATACAAAAATTGATTCCAAAGAGACTCAATACTCCGCCGAACAGCTCCAGGAAATCAAGACCGCACACGAGGCGATATACAGGAATAGCCTGCAGCAGGCAGAACTTAAGGACTGCGTGGACGAATACACTAATTACATGGGTCCCAGAGCCTCGGCGCATTGGACGCGATCCTCTGACGAGCATTATAAAGAAGCGTTTAAATCTCTGCATACCGTCGCAACCAGGCTTTCCCAGGTACCCTACTCTACGAGGATATTTCTCACAAAATGCTTGAGACGTTCTTCTGAGGCCAGATTTCCGTATCAAAAACAAAGACTTAATAGCTGACGCAGAAGAAATCAGACAAGCAATTTCAGTCGAAGGGAAGCAAATCTCCCGCAACGAAATAACAAGCCACATAAGAATTCTCGAAAAATACAATTTCGCCTGCTTTGAGGAGATAGATGATCAAGAGACCGGCAAGATCATGTTAGGTGATGAAGCATCTGTCCCTATCTACAGCACGTCGCATTGCAGAAGACGGGCATCCTGTCATATCAGATGGATTCCTCTCGACACTGGAAACAATACTTGTCAGATTAGACTTTTCATCGTTTGAGAACGCATCTAGAGAACAAAGTACCTCAGGAAAAGAAGGACAAAGTCGCAAGAAGAGACGTGCTAAAAGTTCACGTCACACAAAATAGATCTGTGCTATCTTAGCCATTGCAAACTCACTCGATAAAATAATAAGTGAGAATTCGGTTTCGTATCAGATCATCATTCTTGGCTGACATTAATCGTGATCTCCTTCATCCGCCGCAGCTGGGGGATCGCGTAACGGGGGTCGAATTGCGATAGCGGCGTGTACGCCTCATAAACGTCCAGCCCGCGACCAAGATCGATCACCCAGCCAGTATCGGTCACGATGCTACGGTCGTGGAAGTAATCAACTATGCTCCAATCGATGACGATCCCGAACTGTCCCCACGACTGTTGTAGCTGTTCGAACGTCGCTTCCTGCTTCGCGCGATACTCATCCTCATCGCTCGCACAGGTCTCGATGACAACGTGCGGCAGCCTAGCGGCGTCAGCATGCTGGATCAGCAGTAGCAAAATCTCGTGCACGTTCCGGATTTGGTACGGATGACGCAAGTACGGGTCACAGATCCGAATCTCAGCCGCATCGAACAGGTACGGAAGCAGGATGCCCGGCATGGAATGCCCCCTGCTCGGCTCGATCTTGTAGCGTATAGGGATGGCGCGCGATTTCAACAGGGCTCGACGGTCAAAGACGGGCGAGGCCGGCCTGCTGTCTCCGCGTGCATCGACAACGCCGTCCGACTTCGGAACACCGTCGGAAAGCTCTTCGCCACCCCGTTGACCGCTCCCCTGCTCATCAGCATCTCTGTGCGACGCGAAGTACTGCGGGTAATCCAGCTCCTCCTGAGTGGGCACCATGCACGCACGCGCAGCGTCATAGCGATCCTGGTCCACGCGTCCCAGCATGTACGTGAAGTGAGAGCCGGACGCAGCCATCGTGTCGTCGAGTCGAATGATCTGATCCTTGACGCGCTTGCGCCCCTCGATCGCGAATCGAAGCAGTTCCTCAAGCTCTTCAGGCGAACCGTCACGCGCCGGGAAGATGAGTTTCGCCAATCCTGAGAACGTCTTTCGCACGGCGTCCTGATCACGTTTCGACATGGCAGGATCCAGCGTCGCCAACGTATCCAGGTCACCGGAGTAATCGAGGGTGCGCAGGTGCCGTAGCGCCTCCGCCAGGTAGTCGACGATGAGCCCGTATCCGCGCGAGAAGAGCTCGGGCCGCACGATGTCGACCTCCCATCCCGGCAGGTAGTAGTGGATGCGGTCCATGTAGGCGGTGTCGTGGTAAGCCTCGGGCAGGGCCTCGAAGAGGTCGGCGGTGGCCAGCATGGCGGGCAGGGTCCGCGTCGTGTTGCCGACGAAAGACCATCGAGGCCTCGGCGGTAATCGTGCTGTCGCCGCGCGAGAAGGACTTATTCGCGAGATAGTTCTTGAGCGTATCCACCAGGCTGCGCTCCACGCGCTATGCCCGGCGAATTCATCGAAACGCGACGACGTCCCAGTAGCCAACCAGGCCGATGCGCCGCGTCGCGTTGATAACGAAGAGCTTTCGCGAGCGTCACCTCACCGCCCTGACACGAGGATGCCGTGGGGTGAGAAACTCGGAATAGATATGCGATTTTCCGGTGCCCTTTGGGGCCCAGTTCGACGAGGTTGTAGTTGCGTCTCGACGTAGGGAATGAGGCGGGTCAGCTGGAAGAGTTTCGAGCGTCGGCTAAGCTTATCGGGATCGAGGCCGACCGAGGCAACGAGCAGGTCGATCCATTCGTCGACACTAAACGATGAGCGCCCCCGGCAGTAACGCTCGAAAAGTCGAAATCGCGGCAGCTGGATGGCTTGGAGGCGGGAGACGATCCACGGGCTGGTTGCCTTTGCGCCGGGGTCTCCCATCGGCACGTAGGACACGTCGGCCATGCACCAGACGCCGCCGGTGAGCAGGCGGTCGTTGTCGCGGACGGTCGCATCAGACACTAGCGCATTCGTGACCCAGGGTTCTCGAAGGACGCGCTGTATCGGTCGTGGGTTTTTCGTCGAGGCTGACGGAGACCTTGTCGATGATGCGGTACTGCCCTGCCTCGCGGATGCGCGACTTAATCAGCTCTGATTCGCCGCGGTTGACGTAGTGCTGAGCGAGGATTCGCCGAACACTTTCGACGCCCTCGATAATGGCTGCTTCGCTGGTTGTCGCGCAGTACTGGGCGAGCAGGAATTCGAGCACGTGGAAGGGACGATCGCGTTACCCTTCACCTGGCCGACCAGGTCCTTGCGGACGACGAAACCGTCGTATGCGCGCGCGGCGATTTCCTCGTACTCCGCGAGCTTTCTTCCCTCGCCGCCCCCGATCAGGGACGAGGCCGGGGAATCCCCACGCTCTACCGCTTCTTCGGGCGAGATACTCATAGGTCGAATCCTCCGAACCCTCCGAACCCGTTGTCGTTGAGGTCAGCTCGTGGGTGGCGACAGGCTCGCCGACAACCTGTCCGTGAACGGTCTTGTAGGCGACGATCCGGACGGCCTCGCCGGAATGCCTCTGCAGCACCCCGTCGAAAAGGATGAGTTCGCTGCTCTGCTTGAGCGATACCTCGGAGCGCTCGCCCGCATCCAGGGTGAGAACACGAGTGCTCGACAGCTGCTCACCCGACATGCTCTCGAGGCCGATCGTGACGGTCAGCGGTCGCCGCGTGGGACCGATGGGCTCTTGTTGGATGACGCGAGGGCTGAATCGGTTGACCTGAGGGACGTGTCGTCGTAGTGCAGGGCGATGCCGACGTCACGGACCTCCTCGGCGCCACTGCTGCCCACCGACACCCTCGATGACGGGGGTGGTGATTTCCGGGAGCGAGGCACCGCCGTGGACGAAGCGGTTTCTCGGCCCTGGATGCGGATGCGGCGGGTGCCATAGGGCAGGGCGATGCTCGGCCCGTCTGTCAGGCCAACGCTCGTTGCATCGAAGGCGACGAAGTCGTCCGTCGACTCAGGTCCCCTGCCGAGGACGTGCGGCGCTGTCACGGAGACGGAACGCCGCGCGGGACGCCGCCCTGTTTCGCGGTGTCGTCGTTGGCGGGTTCGCTGTCCCTGGAAGAGGAATCCGTGGTCCGCGGTCACGAGGATGCGGGTGATGTCCGCGGAGATGAGCTTGCCGACGAGGCCGGAGAGTTCTCGATCGCGCGGTTAACCGCATCGGGGGTGCCGCTTTCCGAAGCCGCGTGATCGCCGGTCGCATCGATGACGTCGTGGTAGATGTACACGGCGGAGGCACCTCGAACCTCGAGCGCATCGCCTTGACGGAGTCGCTCGCGAGTTCCTCGTAGGTGAACGCAATCCCTTCGGCGGATTCGAGGATTTTTCCGGCGCGCATCGATCCCCGACGTCGGTCGGCCATCAGCCTCGACGATCGCTTGGTCTTTGCCCCGCAGGGTGAGGTCAGCTCTCGATGCGGGAGCAGCGCGGCCATGCCGAGGGCGGTGATCGACGGCAGCATCGTGTACCGAGGGTTCACGGCGATCGCGCCGCGTCCGAGGGAGCGCAGATGGTCGGCGAGCTCGACGCCAGCCTCGTATCGGAGAGCGTCGGAGATGATGACGACGGTACGCCTGTGGGAACCGGCGACGAGGAGACGGTGGAACGAGTCGATGCGCCCGCTGGACGAGGGCACGGCGATATCCCATGTGCGCATGCCGCGCAGAGCATCATCCCACGTGCGCGAGAGGGGGCGCAGGTAGTCATCGCGGTACGCGTTTTCGACGTGTCGGTCGAGGTCGGTGAGGACGTCGTCAACATGAACGGCTCGAGGCGCACACGTAGTGTCGATACTCCTGGTCGATGGCCCGCAGGCCGCCATCGGGTCCGTAGGCGGGCGAAGCCCTCGGCTGCGTCCGAGAAGGCGATGCCCGGGAGCGCACGCAGGTGGGTGAGCAGACGCGCCCCGCGCGGCGGCATCCCACAGCGCCTCCGTGTCTTCGAACCAGAGCCTCGCGGCGCCTCCCGCGCTGCTCTTCGACCTGAGCGACGCCGACGGATCCGTCGATGATTCCGCGGACGAGGCGGGAGATGAGTTCTCGGTCAACGCCGGGCGTGGTCGTGTCGATGAGGAGGGCGTCGGTGGCCGCATCGTGCAGCGCTGAGCTGGCCCGGTGGCCTCGTCGACTCGCCTGGCCCATCGGCGGGCGTCGTCTCGCGTCGCGACATCTCGGGTCCACATGCTGAAGTCGCGCTGGGCGGAGTTGCAGCCGGTTATCCCAGCCGTTCGCGTTCATGACGAAGAGCCAGGTCATGAGCGCATCGAAGGTGTGTTCGCCGTCGTATCCCCAGATGGCGTACGCGCCTTCCCAGAAGTACGCGTCGAGACCCCACTTGAGGGCGTCGAGCGGGTTGTCCTGCGTCATGGAGGCGAGCTTGGCGAAGAGGACGGAGAAGGAACGCTGCTGCGTCTTGAGCAGAACGGCGCTCATTGCGGCGAGGAAGGTCTTGCGATCGGATCGCTTGTCGGCGTCGCTGATGGTGCCGAGTGCTTCTTGAGGTCGGCGACACGGGCGGTGGAGTTGAAGAAGGGCGTATTCATCGATGATTGCGGCCAGGGCGGGTCGACGCCGAGTTCACGCACGAGGAGAGTCGAGGCGTCTGCCTTGAACGTGGGGTATCCGCATCGCACGTCGGCGAGGAGGTCTTCTTCGAGGGGTGGGAGCTCTCGTCAGCGGTAGAGAACGTAGCGGGACTTGGTGTCTCGGCGAAGATACGGAGTTTTTGTTTCGAAGAGGTTGGCGTTGATCGTGATGAGGGTAGCCCGTCGAGCAGCTCTCGGACGGCGTCGAGGTCCTCGGCGCATTCGCCGTTGCGATCCAGCCACGTGACGATGCGGCCCTGCTCGAGCAGGGGGCGTTGAGTTCCTCTGCCAGCCGAGAGGCATCGATTCCGCTCACCAGTAACGCCTTTCCTTACTCTTCCTCGCAGTACCGTCGGCCACGCGGAAAACCTCCCTTTCTGCGAAAGCGTATCACGCGCCTGCCTGAGGGTACGAAGACAAATCCCCGACTTCGTCCGAAGAAATAACGGCCGAGAGGGAACTCAACTTGTTAAAGTCAAAATGGAGATACTCCATATCTTTCCTAAGTGGATCCATAAGCCACTGCCACGGCCACGGATTAACAACACTCTGTTTGCCAATGACAACAGACTCAATATCACAGCACAGAGGTTCGCCATAATCAACGTCAATGCAAAAGCACGCGCAATTCTCTGAAAGCCATATATCAAACAAACCGCTATTCGGGACCATCCGACAACGATCGACAATCTTGATCAAGTACGCACGTTGCGCACATTTATCCTCACGCTCAGCAATTGACTGAGAATACGCGCACCAATTGGATAGCATCGCGGATTACGAACGACAATATCAACAACCTGAGCTATCAACATCATCTTCTGCGTAAAAATGAATTGCAAAAATCGAGATAGTTGCTCAATTTCTGCAACTCGCGAACAATCGTACCAGAATGTGGGTAGTCGCGAGCAAACCGACTCAACGCCAATAGCTTTTTGTGAACGTTCATACGGTCATAACCCGCAGCAGCCACTCAATCTTGTCAGGTTTTTACAGAATCGAGGACCACGTCATCGGAGATAGAGGTCTTCGCGGCCCCTAGCTTGAAATTTAACCCCGAAAGAACTTCCATCAGGGCCAGCAGAATCGAGTGCACTCCCTCTCGAGAGGTCGCAAATATGCGATAGTCATCACGATAGCGCAGGATTCTATATTCACAATCTTTGAGCCTGGAATCGTTTTTCCAACTCTCGAGCGAGCAATAGGTCTGCATATCCGAGAACCATTTCGCAATCAAGTCCGAGAGAACACTTCCTGTGGGATCCCAACAGTCTGTCGCGAGTGCATATCCTGAAGCCGACTATCAATATAGTTACCCAGAAGTGTCTGACTTTTGTTATTTTTCGCCACAGATTTTCCATGAAGAGCCCAAGCAATACTATGAGTATAGATAGCACCATAGCAGTCAGATATATCAGTCTTACCCATGTACTGATAGTTCTAGCGATAACGCAATTGAGCGTTGTTCAAAGGTCTCCCACCAATTTAATATTGCATTCTTTTCTGCATAAGTAAATAAACCACGAGAATGCTGCAACACTCCATTCGAAGACTGCTGAAAGAGAGCAAACTGCTTTCGAATCAGATTCCAATTTGTTTCTTCCGTAAGCTTGTGCACTAGCGCCACATAAATCATGGGATTAATTAATTCCATGGGCCTCCAACTTAGCAGGCCGTCTTTATTTTGCAGGATCTCGATAGTTCACACCTTCAAGCAGATCCTTTGGCTCTGCCGAATCACTGCGATACTGATTAGCTCCGCCAGCATTTTTGTTACACTGTTTCAATCCTTTTAATGTCACCACAGAACTGGAATACCGACGCATAGCTTTCGCACTATTTAGAATATCACTAAGATTAATGTAGTCAGGTAAATTAATTGTGCAGTACGACTCCGGTTGCATTAACAGACGACGAGCCTGATCGTGATCCAGATCGAGAATAGTTGATTCGGCTTCGTGCTCATCACTCACTCCACCATGCGTTGTTCTTTTCGGCCTCTTACGGGCCCACTCAGGTCAGCTGCGATTCCTTCTTAACTTCTGTCTGGCGGCACCGATCGCCGGGCTGCGGGAGGTCGGTCAGGTCCGAGCGCCAGCCGTAGGCGAGCTTGAGGCGATTGATGCGCACGCCGTCGTCCAGGTCCAGGTGGATGCGGCGCTGGGCGAGGGGCTGCAGGACCGAGTCAATAAAGCCCTGAACCTCCGCTACCTGCGCGTCGATCTCCGAGCGCTGCTTGTCGATGCGGGCACGCTCGCGATCGGCCTTCCTGTCGTCGCCCATCACGGCATCGCGCTCGCGTCCGACAGCCTCCGATTCGGCCTTGAGCCGATCGACGAAGGGAGCCGCGTACTTAGTGAGGACCTGTCCGACCGTGTCGGGGGTGTAGCGGTGCAGGTAGATGAGCGCCCGGAACGTACCCTTCGGTGACTCGAGGGACCAGTACACGGGGCGGCCACTGTAGTCCTTCTGGTGGTCGGCGGCGAAGGACTTCGCCATGTAGTCCTCGAGCGCCCGCTCGGGATCGGCCGGGATCACCGGCGGGACAAACTCGGCCGTGTTGCTGCCGTTCTTGACGGCCAGGCAACGGGTGAGGAACTCGATATTGTCGCCCAGATCAGAGGCACCGAAGACAACGCGCAGCACCGCCTTGACCCGGCGCGAAGCGTCGTCGTCGAAGGCGCCGCCGGTGACGGGGATGATGCCGTCGTCGTCGGGCTGGAGGCGCGGCTCGGCGACGCGGGCACGGAAGTCGTCGAGGGACGAGGCCTGATCAGTCAGCACGAGGCCGGGCACGTCGACGCTGTAGCGGCCCAAGGTGACGCCGATGGCCCAGGAGATGAGTTCGCGCGCGCTGCGCTGGTAGTGCAGCCACCGAGTATCCGTCCTCGCTGCGCTCGGGGCTCCTTCGTGGGGAGCGAGGCGAAACGAGGGTTGTAGGTGAGGAAACACACGAGAGGGAACATTGACCTCCACCTCGTCCGCGAGGCCGTAGACGTCGGCCCAGTAGCGATTGTTCTCCGCTTTCCAGGCGTTGTGCTTTTTGTCTGCGGTCTCGCAGCTGCGGCGGGTACCAGTCGTCGAAGGCATCCTGGAGCAGGGAGTGCCCGCCGCGCAGGTAGGGTGGCCGGGCGAAGTCCCACGATGTCTCGCGAGCATCCCAGTCGGAACGAAATAGCTCGACGAGCCGTTGCGAGATATGCGGATTGCAAACTCTCACATCAAGCGCTGGGATATTGGAAATTTCTCCAACGTTCAGACTCACAGTTGGCGACAAAATTTCAATCAGCATCTCTGCGATACTCGAATTTAAGTAGCTCAGCAGATAGTCCGCCACTTTTATTTGAAGTTGAGAATAATGCTTGTCCTTTTTGGTCAAACACATGAACCTTTCATCGAAATGACGAAACGAAGGAGAACCACTTGAAATGTTCGACCAAGAAACACAAGGTCGAAGTGAAATTCTGATTACGAATCACAGACCGCGGCCTGAAGTCACAGAGTTCGCTACCGTCGCCCCTCCCAGTTGATGACGTAGTCCTGGTTGCCACACCACCCTACGGAATTCGCCACCCTTTGTTATAGGGGAACCAGCGTGCACCACTCGCCTTGGCGTCTCGCGGTCACGGGCGCGCATATAGGAGCGGCCAGCGCTCACTTCGAACCACTGACGCAGGAAGCGCTCGTTATCTCCCGTCTGCAGTCCTACTTTTAGCTTCCGTGATCTCCCCCAGCGGAGCTCCCGTCGCAAAGACGTTGAGCATCTGTTGACTGGCCCAATACACGACTGGTCGCCCCGGGATGACCGCGAGAGTCGCCGCGGACGTCTCGAAGCGCAAATCGTGAGCGCTGTTCGTAGCGCTCGCGGAGCAACTGGGCTTTCTCATCTCGTCGCGCCCTCTACCAGGCGCAGGTAAACGCCGACACGGTCGGCGTCGCAGGCGACATTCGTCGTCGCGAATGCGGTGGTCTGGACAACCTCTCCGTCGATTGAGTCGAATGCACTCGTACTCCAGGTGTGCCATCGATTCGATACTCATGGCGGAGAGTATCCACGGCCGAAGGTCGCGGTAAGAAGACAGGAACATCCATGCATGCATCGTGATCATGCCAATCGCACCACGACGCTGTGCCAGGTAGGCGGCACGCTCGATAAACATCGTGCACAGGTCCGGGGCACCGCGCTTATAGAACTTCTTCGCATATCGCTTGAGTGGTTCCTTCGCCTTCCTCATACCGAGATACGGCGGGTTTGCAATCAACGTCGTATAGCGGTCATCCTCGAGATCTCGCACATGTCGGCGGCGCGCAGCTCCTCACCGTCCGCGCCACCCAGCACCTCGCTGTCGCTCCCCGACCTCAATGCGGCGCGCGACCTCGGGAACAGGGCGGAGGCGCCCGCGGGCACGCGGATCAGGGGACCCGTAGGTGTCAGCATGACGCAGCTGCTCGATTAGCTGGGAAACGCCGAGAGAGCGCCCTCACCGGAGGCCTCCGCAATCTCTGCGGGGCTCAGCTCATCGAGTTTCACGGACTGAACATGAACGATCCTGGGCCCACGCCACGAGGTCTCACCGCCTAGCTGGCTCTGGCGTTTGATGCGCCCCAAGAATCTGGATCATACTCGACGACCTTCATCAGGGGCGAAGGAGGCGAGCTGCGCCGCGCGACCATCCACGTCCGCCCCATGGTAGGTTCTTCTCAGGATCAGACGGGCGATCCGCCTGCTCGGGTATCCTGCCTCTTTATAGATGCGCCACAGGACGTCGAAAGCATAGGTGAGCATGTGCCCGGAGCCGCAGGCAGGGTCAATGACGCGGAAGTCCTCGGGGTTTGGCGATCGCCAGGCCCTGGTCCTCCTGCCCCTCGGCAGGTCACCAGGTACTCGAATTGCTCCCGGAGCACCGAGTCCGGGTGGGCGCGCAGCCACTGCATCCCCAGCGTGTTCTCCACCAGGTAGCGCACCACCCAGTGCGGGGTGAAGAGCTGCGTGACGGGAGCCAACGTATCCTTGTCGATCTTGACACCGGCGTCGTTGATCTCCTTCTTGCGGGCGGCGATGTAGAACTGATAGAGCCAGCCAATGACCTCAACGTCCATGCGCCCGGACTCATCAGGGCCGATCGCCGCCACGATATCGGCGCGCACGGACTCACCCGCCGACAGGAGGTCCGCCGGTGGAACCAGGTTCGTCCAGTCGTCCGCCTCCGGGAAGACGCCCGGCATGACCTGGTGCCAAGCGGCGAAGTACTCGCGGAGCAACAAGACGTAGGCGTCCAGGTCCCGATTATCGAAGAGCAACTGCGCTGCCCGCGCCCGCGCATCCTCTCCGACGTGTCGGCCGAAGTCGCCTCCACGGGCACGCTGCACGCACTCGGGAATGCCCTGTCCCGATCCTCAGCCGGAGTGACGACTCCGTAGTCGCCCGAGATCCCCATCGCGTCCATGTGGCGCAGGGCCGTCAGGCGGTTGAACCACGAGTAGAGCGACGACCTTCGCGGCACCAAGCACCCTGTTACCACCAGCCACGGAATGCTTGTCGACAGCCTGGGTCAGGCGCGCACGGTCGGCATCGTTCAGAAGCGGATCGGCTAACTTACGATCGATCGCCGCCACGGACATCTCGATGAGGCGCTCGCGCGACGCGGTCGCCAGGGACTCCAACGCTGAGGTGTTCGCGACCTACTCCTTCAGTGGCGCAGCTGCTTGCCGTCGTTCACTGCCGTGACCAGATGCTCGCGAACGCGTTCGACGTATTCGTGCTGACCTGGTCCGGCGTCGACAGGAGGCCGTTCGTCTTCGGCAGTAGATCCGCCAGGCGTACGATCGTCGGCCTCGAGGCTGGCTCCATTGCCTCGTCTGCGTCCGCTTGCTGCGCAACCGTCGCCGACTCGATCAAGCCGCGGTAGAGGTCATCCACACACTGATCGAGCTTACGGCCGATTTCTCCGCGTGACCGGGATCCGACACCGATTTACCTCATTGCAGAGACCCTCCATTGTGGCATCAACCCTCAGCTGGGCATACTCCGACGCGTCCTTGAACTCTGCGGATCCGCGAATACCCGCCACGGCCTCGTCGATGCGTCGGAGCACCTTGTCGCGCTGCGCCTGCACCAGCGCGCTCCGCGCTGCGTCGATACGCCGAACCAGCGGAGCGATCTCCTGCGTGCGGACGTACAGTGTCGAGGCTCTCCGCGAGCGCCCGCAGATCGTCGATTGCTCGGCGACCGTCCTCCGTGAGTTCGGAAGAACGACAGGCTGTTCGCCTTCGCCAATGCGTCACGAAAGCTCCCTGTTCGTGCCCCTCCACGAACTCCCCAGTAGGGCACGAGAAACTCGTCGACAATCTCCATCAGCCTGTCGAAGCCGCCGCGGATCTGCGGGTCGAGCATCTCCTCTTCGGTGTGCTGCGTGGTTGTCAGCGGTTTCAGCAGGGTCGAGGGCCTCCGCAACCTCGTCATCAAAGCTGTACCTGTCGGACCTGTATCCCTTGAGCAGCTTCACCCACTCGTCCGCCTTGACCTCAACCGCGCGGACGCGCGAAAGGGCCATCCTGCGGGGACTCCCCGGGACAAACTGGCCGACAAAACGCTGGAAAATCCTCGAGTGCGGCGCGATCCAGGTGCTTCTTTCTGCAGCAGCACCACGCCCTGGCGGTTCACATCGCGCAGGCGCCTTCCAGCTCCGTGCGAGAGCGAGAGGCCTGTCGTTCTCGAGGGCCTCAAGCAGCCCAGGCGAAGGGCTGTCGCCACGATGGCCAGGACCGCATTCTTGTCCCAGCCAAAGGGGCCCTGACGCAATACTCGATCGCATTCTTCACGAACACGTTTTGGCCATTGCGCACGCGCGCCTGCTCCACCCACTGGGCGCACTCGCCCGCCAAACGCCGCGCGATATCCACGCCCGGGTCGACGTCCAGCGTCACGTCCTCCTGATCGCGCAGGAAGGACGCGATCTGTCCGTCCTTGAGGCCCGCCAACGGCTTCGCATCCTCGATACGGGGGTAGACCTGCTGGGCCAGGCGAGTCAAACCTAGCTCAATCACGTCCTTTGGCTCGTCAGCCGTCCCCGTCTTCACTTCCTGCCCATCAACGAACAGTGACGCCCGCATGAGCGCGTCTTTCACGGCCTCGCCGATCACTCGACGACGCTGCTCGTTGTCTTCCTTGTGCGTCAGGATGATGCGCTTACGCAGGCCAGAGGCCGCGCCCGCTTGGCGCTTCACGTACTCCTCCGTCTGGCAGAAGACACGCACGTCCTCGAGGATCTCGGGAGCTGACATCGAGCCCCAACGAAAGGGTGTCGTGGCGGACGACACTCTCGTGGCGGATACCCTCCTCGTCTAGAGAGGACTGCGGCGTAAATACCGAGATCACCAGCGGCTCAGCCTGTTCTCGACGCCCGTCAACAAACAGGGACACGCGCATGGAACGGTTCGTTCCGGGGTAGACGAAGCTCGTCGCCGAGGTGCCGGCGTGCCTACGGATATCGGTGCGCAGCAGATCTAGTGACCTCCGCGGCTCGACGACGATTTGGCTAATCTCGCGACGGACTTCCTTTTCTTCGTTCGTCATGTACGCGTAGGTTCCGTCCGCCCTGACGCTGCACGTACACCTGATCCGAGAGGATGTGAGCGCACGCTCGACGCGCGCGTCTCCAGATCCGTCGCATCCTGATCCAAGGAACGTCGCAGCAGGACCGCGATATTGCGCGGATACGCCTGGAAGGACTCCACGTAGCGAACGAGCAGGAGAACCTTCAGCACGCTCATCGTGAAGGGGTCTCGCGTGTGGAGTCCTGAGCGGCGCGCTCGACGTTGTCCTTCACGTCCGACTTGAGCATCGCCGCGATGCCGTCGAGAAGCGATCGAAAGACGCAACCGTACCCAGCTCATCATCCGTCAGCTCTCGCGCGATCTGCTGGCACACACCCAGCAGCGAACGCGCACCCACCGACGAGTGACGGCCCGTGAACAGGTCGTTATCTGACAGTCCTCGCATCGCCTGCGTGAACATCTCGAACTGGTAGTCCACGAACGGATGCTTGGCGACGAAGCTATCCCGGGTGAGGTAGTTGTCGTACTTCTTCGTCCCTCCGGAAGCGGAACATCGACGGGGAAGCCCGCACCCAGACGCTGCCACAGCGTGTCCAGCTCTTCCGCCCCCTGCTCGCTCTTCGTCAGCAGGCGGCGAGCGATCACGTCCGTGACCTCCTCCGTCGACAGGCTCACCTTGATCGCGAAGCGCCCCTGAATCTTGGAGAAGTCAGTGCTGCGGCGCTCGTTCATCTGCGCCGTAATACCACTCAGTTCTCCTGCGAGGTCACGAAGACCCAGGCGCGACCGGGGCAATGCGTCGCCAACTCGCTCCGTGATGGTCTGCAGGTTCAGCATCAGCTGCGAGTCGTCGCCGATGAACTGGCCGACCTCGTCGACGAAGAAGGCGATGCGCTGGTGAGGACCCTGTCGATCCAGCCATGAGGCCACGTCCTGCGCGAAAGCCTCGGCAGAGAGGTTGAGCTGCTCCCGATAGCTGCGGAAGGGCTGATCCACCTGGTGTCCAAGGCGGGCCAGGGCCTTCGAGACGAGCGCCTCGAGAAGACGGTGTTGACACGCCCGACCTCCCAGGTGTGCCCAGCTTCCTCCTGGTAGGCCTCGCGAAAACGCGCCAGCTCTCCCCCGATCCTCCAGGTCGCGCTCAGCGCACCAACTCCAAGATCCTTCGAGTACAGGCCGCGCGCCTCAAAGCAGACCTTGTAGAAGACCTCGATCATCGCCGATCCGCGCTCGCGCGTCGACTTGTCATCCTTCGCATCGATAGTTGAAGAGCACCGCGCGCGTGGGCGTATGCGAGGCTCCTCTTGAGGTCCGCGATAAGTGTCTCATCGCCTGCGACCTTCTGTTCGAAGGCACGTTCGACATCTTCGCGGGGTCACCGGCTGGCTGCCCGCCTGCTCACCGAGCAGGTAGGGACAGCATCTTCAGCAGGTGCGACTTGCCCGAACCGAAGAAACCCCGCGATCCACACGCCGTTCGACGGAGCATCAACCTGGTTCCACGCATCGACAATCCGCGAGAGGCCACTGCGGATCTCGCTGGTCATGACGTACTCGTCGACCTCGAGGCAACCTTGGAGACGTCATCAGCCTTGATGACACCGTCGATCGACCGGAAAATATCCTTCGCGTACAGACCCTTCATGTCGCATGCGTCACACCTTTGTCTTTCAGTTCGCCGACGGTTCTAGAGTAAGTGAGAAGTCCACCAAATCAAAAGCGCGGTAGTAGTTGTCCTGAGAGATTTGATCGAAGAGGACGAGCGCCGAATGAGTGGACGGCGACTGGTGGTACGACCCAGGAAGGTCACAACCAGCGGCACACGCCCCAACAGGGGGTTGCAGGCAGTTCAACAGCAAAATGCGTGCTGCACGAGCGAAACAGGTGGTGCACCCCGAGCAGGGACGGCATCAACGCTGCCCTCTCCCCGGCCTCGTCCACGGCCTCGCTAATGGCGGGCGCGAGCAAACCCTCGACGTCGATTACGCTTGCTCAGCGCATCCCGGAAAGTCTCCGGAGGCAACACGTCTTTTCCATCGCCAGCATCTGATCGAAGAACGGCGATGCCTTCCACATGTCCACCGCGAGCGCAAACACGTCGACATCGGCCAGGCGGTAGCGCTCCTCGCGCAGGCGACGACGCAGCCGCGAGAGCTCCTCGTCAACAGTCGGCTCCACTCCGGCTTGTAGCGCAGTACGAAGAAGGGGACCTCGTTGCCCAGGCCCTCCATCTTCTTGAAGCGCTCCGATGTGAGCACCCGGAAGCGCAATCAAAGGTCTCCCTGAGCGAATCCAGATACGCTCCACGCTTCGACACCGACCGTACCTTCCTCTCGCGCAGCACCCCAAAACCGGGCTTCTCATACCGTACCGCAGGCCGCCCATAATTCGAGCCTCAATCATGGCTCCTGCGTCACAATTTCCCGAATAACTGTCAGCCGAGGACATCAAACTGGAACTGCGCGACCGGGAACGACTCCCGCATCGGCCAGCCCCACGGCTGGGGAGCCGCGTTCACCAAGCGGGCAACCCCCACGGGAACCACGACCGGTAAAAGCAGCACCGGCCTCGTCAATGAAGCCCACATCGCGCATGCAGCGCAGAAAGACCGAGCGCACTTTCTGCCCTCTTCACCGTCAGCGTCGACATCGCGGGATCCACCCTGCGCTGGCGCTCCACGAAAGTCGTCAATGTCCGACGAGGTCAGCGGAGCCTCATCGACGACCAGACGTGGCCAGGAAACCTCACGCGCGCAAGCCGCAAATACATAGGACTCGGTGACGAGAGCCAGCCACATGACAAGCTCCCAGCCATACTCGCGGCTGGCAGCAAATCGGAGGGCATCATCCTCCAGGAACGACAGGTGCTTCGTCGTCGCGCTCGCCAAGCGTCGCCGTGTCGACTCCGAGCCCGCGACCACCAGGTTCTGCTCGAACAACACGTCGCTCGCCTCACGTGCGCTCATACCGGCGGCCATCAGCTCGGCCGCCTCGAACGATTCCTGCGTTCGTCGCGCCGCCACCGTGATAGTCGAGTGCCAGTCTGCGATCCGACACGACGCCACCTCTCGCGGTCTACCTCAATAAATGCGGCGGTATCGCCAAGAACCTCACTATCATCGTATCGGTTGTCCCTCCCGCGGACAGCCGCGCGGAGACAACTCACGATCCTACTGAACCAACGACGCCATCACCTGAGCAGTCCCTCACGCAGAGCAACAGCTGCTGGGCGTGGCAAACCAACATAATGATAGCAACGGGAAGGCACGCGAGAACGACCACAAAACATGTAACCCCTTCCCCGGTACCGGCAAATGATCAGTCATCCACTTTATGCGATACCATCACACCCTCGCAGAGCCAGGTATCGTTCACAGTACTCACGAAGCAGTACGCCGAGAGCAAAGAAGCGAGAGCAACGCTCACAAGCATCGCAACGAACACAGTCACTACATATGGGACTGCACCCTCATCAGAGAATTTCGAACATTTTCCCCAACAGGCAAGTGCTTCACACCGGCCGACGACTCAGCCAGCATCCGCGCCAAAATCAGGCATCGACAGGCCCCGACTTCACTGTCGATAACCAATAACGATGACCAGTAACTGACCCCCGCATTCACAATGCCAAAAACACTCATGAGCAGCGCAGACTTCAGGAACGAGGGACACAAATTGCGCGCGGGTAGCTAGCACAAACATGATCAACGAAAGCGCCGATAGCGCAGACGATGAGACCGATCAAAATACCCAGAATGAGTTCATAATTCTTCACCAACAGGATGGCAACTAAGACCAATGCGATAAACGAGCCCATGAGTACCAATACAATATCATTGTTATCAGTTTGCTCATTAGAGGCTCTTTGCGGCAACACAGTAACATGTACCGAATTGTCGTCACCAATATGCGTATAGTTCCTATCCCCGACAATCGTGACAGCTCTGTCACCTACGTTCACTATCTGCTGATTGGCCATCGAACGCGATTCATCAGAAGACAACAGAATACCGGAGTCAGCAGGGGCAATCTTCTGAGTACAACACCAGAAATCACACCACTCAAAGTACCTACAATCAGCTCAGGAAACCAGGACACAGCCTCTCCTCTCATCATTGAGTTCGAGGAACAAATGAACATCATTGTCAAGTGAATTATACCGGTTATTACCTGGTTTAGATTAAATCGTCAAGCATTCTACTTGTACCCGCAGGTCATCACCCCTGAGCAACACATACCCCGCACGGACCCATCCGCCTGACGATAACCCACCACACGCATCAACCAACATGTGAGCACATTTGCCCCAACAGCGCCATCTCCAACAATTTGCGGTTGGAGGCGCAATCGCACCTATGTGCATCTTGAATGCGCCCTGCTTTGACACAACGTATGCATGCTCCCCACCCGTGCAGGCGGCAGCAGCCGAAGCGACACACCGCAAACACGCAGATAAACCGCCATTTTCAGTGCATTTCCAATGAAGCCGATACGCTGCACTCACCGCGACATTGAGGCCTCGTACCCCTTACGCCCATGTGACAGGTTGATTGTTGCTCACTATCACCCGGAGTAGTCTCTGCATTCATCGCAACACGGAAAGAATGGCCTTTCCGTGTGCGCGAGATCAGCAATTGTCATTCACAGGTGAGGCAAAAGCATCATGACCGAGAACAAGTATCTGGCAGACGGCCCCCTCGTTGTCGCAATCGACTCGTCGACGACATCCGCGAAGGTGATCGTCGTCGACGCCGAGGGAAACATCTGGCACACGCCGAAGCAGAACATCCAGCTGCACACCCCCGAGATGAACCAGTACGAGCACAACCCCATCCGCTGGTGGGAAACCAGCCGCGCGACCATCGGGGTAGGTGACTCTCCAAACTCTCGCCGACGGACCGCAGCCGCATCGCAGCCATCGGCATCACCCACCAGCGCGAGTCCTTCGCCCCCTTCGACAAGGACGGCCGTCCGCTCCGAAACGGTATCCTGTGGCTCGACGGCCGCGCCACCGAGCAAATCGCCGCTACGGCAGCGAGCACATTCACGAGCTCTCCAGGAAAGCCGGCCGGCGTCACTCCCGCGATCTACAAGATGGCCTGGGTCAAGGAACACGAACCCGAGATCTTCGCTGGCGCCTACAAGGTGATGGATGTTCACGGCTACGTCGCCTGGATGCTCACCGGACGCCCCGTGAGCTCCCAGGCCGCCGCCGACTCCCTCGGCGTCGTCGACCCCACCAGAAGTTCAGTCACGGGTCACTTGGCGTCCCCCGCGTCCCTCTCGAACCCAATCTCGCCAGAACCCCATATCGAGGAGCTTCATCTGGGGATAGACCAGGTCCTCGGTCCACATTCTGCGCCGCGCTTCCCGAGGCGGTCGTTGTAGGGCCTCGTAGAACTTCGCGAGCTTGCGCACAGACTCAAGGCTGTATTCCTGCGTCGTCACCTTGTATGTTGCAACGCCATCCTGAAAAGAATCTGTCGTACGCAGGCACGCACCCGAGCGTTCCCATGAGGATTTTCGTGATGAGAACCGGGGACACTGGGCTCGTGACCTCACGCCCGCAACCTCATTGCGGATCGGCTCGAAATGCACGGCGATGTCGTCGTAGAGCTTCTTGAGCTGTGCCCGAACGTCATTGTTTCGCAGATCCGTGCACGCGAGCCCAAACAGGCAGTCGTATTCGGGCTTCAGGATCTCCTCGACGATGGGCACAAGCACCTTGTAGTCCTTCTGAAGGAGGAAGGACGAGCCCCGTACATCCCCCAGCTCGCCAGGTAGAAGGCGAGGTGCAGGCTCAAATAGTCGAAGTCCGGGGAGGGGTCAGTCCGCGCATCTCGAAAGACGCGATAGCAATGCTCCTGACGAGGGAGCGCCCATTCTCAGTCGCGCGCGCATCCTCGTAGAAGGTCTGCGCAGCACTAATCAACTCATCGATGGCTTCCATTCTTTTCTCCTTGTGTTTCCACGGAAGGCCTCTCTTCCTCGAGAGCCGTATCCATTTCAGCGGTGCCTCTATGCGCGTTGATTCCGACGCCGGAGATCAACCGCCCGATTGGGTAGCCACGCGACCGGTTTCCCCATGCCTCGTTGTTCTTCATGTCTTGCCGAGCAACACCGATTCATTTCTCGATAACCATACCGCACGGAGCCGCCACACCGCGGCCATTTGGAAAGTCCGCAACTCAGCATCGTCGGTCCCTGACGTTCCGGGAGCACTCCGTTCCCGCATCTCGCGACGAGGCCGGGGCCAGGCATGCACATCCGTGCGGTTCTGGGAATACGGGTGGGAGGATTTGCAGTGATGGTTCGCAGCATTCTTGGTGTTTCGTGTCGGTTCTGCGCGTACCCTGATGAGAAAGGATGCGCTCCCAAGGGTGGGGGTGCGTCGGAGGACACCTCACCGTGGAGGCACACACACCATGAAGGTCCCACCCCTATCCGAGCAACCCGTCACCGAGGAAGAGGAGCAAGCCTTCCTCGCCCCGCCGTCACGCCGCAAGAAGCGCTCTCTAACAGCCAGACGAGCAGCACTGCGCCCGTGGGCAATGGGTATTGGTCTCACCGTACTGGTGGCTGTGGCATCTGTTGGTGCTTACACGCTGGGCGCGAGCATCGGCTCGTGGAATGAGAAACCCAGCGCCGCTGCCACACCCACGGTGCATCCAGCGCCGGCGCCAACCGCGTCGACTGAGTCTGCAATGTCGGGCGGCTACGCAATCGGCCCCGACGGAGTCCTCGTGCGCCCCGCCGAGTTCGCCGCGGACACGTACACGAAGCCCGAACTACCCAAGGCAGCCAAGGAAAACACCGAACGAGGCGCCGAAGCAGCTGCAGAGCACTTCCACGCACTAATGGGATACACCTGGAATACTGGCGACATAAAGCCTCTACAAGAACTTTCGGATCCATCTTCCGAGTTTTCCTCATCTTACGTTCGCGACGTATCCAATTTGTATGCGAATGGTTAGGGGCCTACGGAAGTACCTCCGAGATAGTTCACGTACTGAAAGTTGAGCCAATTGCGCAAATGGGCGCGATATTCCACCAAATACAATCGTTGTCGCTTTTCAAATCAAATCCACGGATGGAACAATTTGCCGCGGACAGAAGGTTCATTCAAATAACAAGGAGTACGAATCGACACTTGTTCTATTTATGACTTGGACCGGCGAACGGTGAGGTTGAAACTCGAGGAACGGTGCAACCCTAATGACAAGTAACAACATTCGACGCACCACAAAAATACTAGCAGGGATTAGCGCTCATATCACTTTCCTACCTCACTCCACATGCAGCACTAGCTGACGATGAGACTGGACCTTACAGGCAGCGATCAGATGCACAGGTAGTTCTGTGGAGACAGTCGTACAACAACTTTTACTCTCATCAGACCCACAGTACAGTCAGCCAACTTTCTTCAATGCAAACGACGACAAGAACCGACTGACAGCTCAAAGCGAATCCTGCGTCAGAAGCCGAGCCATACGTCGATTGGGCACACTGCGCTGCAGATTCGCGAGGACCTGATGTCCCTGACTATCTGCGTGTAGCCGTCTGCGCTTACCCACCTCCAGAGCATGGAGAAGACGCAAATCCCCAACGTCTTCCCCTCCACTAGAGAGATTCTCCTGTCTGCAGCAAAACCTCATCAACGCTGACGGCGCAGGCCTCCACAAGCGACCCGAGGGCGTCTCGTACACAAATAAGTACATTCCCACTCTCGTAGCAGCCACCCACCCCACGCAGACCCACACCGTCACGCTGCTGGGCCACGACATCACCATTACTCTGACGGCCACCTCCTACACGTGGAGCTGGGGGAGACGGAACCCCGGACCTCACCACGACCTCGCCGGGGATGCCCTGGCAGAAAGGAATGGACCCCAACAACGACCCCGCCCTGATCCGTCACTACTACAAGGCTCCCAATGGGTGGAAATCCTTCCTGGACGGGCCTTACCCCTCCGCCACGCGCACCATCACGCTGACCACGACCTGGGCGGGCACGGCCACCAACCCCTTCACCGGAGAGACCCAGACCATCAACGGGCTGGTCACCACCACCGAAACAACCGGACCGTTTCAGCTCGACCAACTCATCGTCAACAACACCGACACCTCAGAAGAAAAACAAGGTCCCACTAAGCGAGTGATGCACCATGATCACCAAACCCTCCACAATCGGCAAGTGGATCGGCGCAACCATTGCCTCCACATTGTTATCGTCGCTGCGTCATTCCTGGGGTTCCACACGTTCAACGCTCGAGCCCACGCGAACGCCGAGCTTCAATCCGGGGCACAGTCGCCCCAGTCTGACGGCACGGAACGATCCGACTCCCAATCGGGAGACACTCCTCAATCCGTAGAACCAACACCCGTTGACGTCCCAAAGCCCACTCCCCGCCGCACCTCCATGGGAAGGCCAGATTGGCGCTCAGGCCACCGCTCAGTATTACCTCGAATTAGAGGCATACGCGATCAATATGGGCGATACCGAGGATTACATGAAGATTTGCGATGAGGGAGAATCCTGCTCGGCATTTGATACCGACGTACATACCTTGCATGCAGATCGCATCGTATCCCAGCCAATTTCGACGAAGTACCTCATGACAAAGCAAGTCTGGGAATGCACTGACAGGTATGACGGCACAAGTGGCACATGCATTAAGTTCGATTATTCTACAGTGACTGGGCGTGCAGTTCGAAAAGACAATACCGCTGACAATCCCCAGTATTCCACAATCGGACTATCCAACAATATAACAGAAAGCACCCTTCATTATGAAGGAATCATGCTACTCGCATATGAAGGAGATACATGGGTAGTGAAACGAGTCTGGAGCCAGAGAGAATAAGCCCTACAGAACAGTCCACCATCCTTCAAAAGCGGACATCCGAAGCGATGGTTCACCAGCTGCGGGCAACGAACCACACAACATCGATCTGACCATCTTCAACACTGACGTACGGCAGAACCTATGCGCTGAGGCCCCAGCCCACCATTGTGGACTGGGGCCTCAGTGTGGATGTTTCACGTGAAACAATCGAAGCCAATCGGCGCAATCAGGGGCGAAACAGGGCTCGGATAGACAGATCAGGGTCAGCCCCACCAACTCGCGTACGTACGCACACGCACCCGGACACATGCACCCCTCAAGCTCGACAACCGCGCGGGCACCCCGCGCTCAAGCACTCACCCCCGTCTCTCGCGCAGGCTCCGCGCGAGGAGGCCGTGCCTCGGCGCGAAGACCCAGGCGAGCACGAAGCACGCAGTCAACACGAGGACGATCGTGGCCCCCGTGGGCACGTCCAGTGCCCACGACAGGTACAGGCCCACCAGGCCACCTGAAGCCCCGAGCACGGGCGACAGGATCATCATGGTCCCCAGGCGGTCGCACAGGAGCCGCGCGGTGGCCGCAGGGGTGACGAGCAGGGCGAGCACGAGGACGTTGCCGATCGTCTGCACAGAAATAACTACAGCCAGGGCCACGGCGACATACAGAGACAGGTCGGCCAGCAGCACGTGCACGCCCGCCGCCCGCGCGCTCTCGCGGTCCAGGGTCACCGCGACGATGGGCCGGTGCGCCAGGAACAGCATGAGCAGTACAAACAACGCGCCAGCCAGCACCACGGGTACATCCGACGCCGGAATACCGGTGATCGACCCAAACAGGAAGTCCTGCAGGCTCCCCGCGTACCCGGGCGCCCGCGCGATGATCGCAACACCCAGGGCAAACGCACCGACGAAGAGCACGCCGATGACGGAGTCCTCCTTGAGCCGCCGGTTTTGCGCCAACAAGGCGACCAGCACGGCGGTCACGACGCCCGCGAGCGCCCCGCCGAACACCAGGGACCCGCCGCACACGAAGGCGATCGCCAGGCCGGGGAACACGGAGTGCGCGACGGCGTCGCCGATGAACGCCATTCCGCGCAGGACGACGTGCACGCCGACGCTGCCGCACACGAGGGCGGCGACGACCGCGATCAGCAGCGCGCGCGGCAGGAACGCCAGCGCAGGATTCGTCAGGTCGCGGAAGAAGTCGTAGGGGCTCAGGAAGTCCGCCGCCGGGACGAGGGCACGTCCGGCCGCGTGGATCACGGTGCTCATGCGCGCACTCCTAGGGCGTCGAGGATCGGGTTGTCGGGTCGCACGTCGAAGGCGCGGATCCACGGGTCGGCGTCAGCGAGCTCGTCGGGACGCCCGGATGCGACGATCGTGCGCCGCAGCAGGTACAGGCGGTCGCACCCGGCGCGCGCGCCGATGAGGTCGTGCGTGGTCATGAGGAGGGCCCGCCCCCCGTCCGCGAGGCTACGGAACAGGTCCATGAGCATCTCCTGCGTGGGCATGTCGAGGCCGGTGAAGGGCTCGTCGAGGAGCAGCACGGCGGGCCGAATCGCGAGGGCCCGGGCGACGAGGACGCGCTGGCGCTGGCCGCCGGACAGCTCGCCGATGGGACGCTTCGCGAGGTCGCGCATGCCCACGAGGGACAGGGCCTCCTCGACCGCGCGGAAGTGCGGGGGTCCGCGCGCCCCGAGCAGCCCGCGCCGCACGGTGACGGCCTGCAGGACGGCGTCACGCACGCTGATCGGGAAGTCCCACGCGAACTCGTGGCGCTGCGGCACGTAGCCGATCGCGCCGTCGGTCTCGACGCGCCCGCTGGAGGGGATGAGTCCCAGGATCGAGCGGATCAGCGTGGTCTTCCCGGCGCCGTTGGGTCCGATGAGGCCGACGAGCTCCCCGGCCTCAACCTCCAGGTCGACGCCCTCGAGGACGCTGCGCCCACCCAGGGACGCGCCCAGTCCGGTGACGCGCAGCTGGCTCACTGCTCCCCTCCCCGATCGACGAGGCCGGGGCCGCGCTCGCCCGAGCCCTCACCTCGGGCGGTGGGTAGGGGCGCGAGGATGGAGTCGGCCTCGGCGATGGCGGCGGCCTGTTCGGCGCGGCTGCGGCGCGAGCGCGCGACGACGAGGGCGCCGACCACGAGGAGCGATACCACGGCGACCACGATGATCGCGAGGAAGGCCCAGTCGGGCAGCCCGCCCGACGCGGCACCCGAACCAGAGGAGGAACCGGCGGGGTCAGCGGCCCCGGAAGCAGCGGGCGCAGCCCCAGAGGAAGAAGCGGAGGAGGAAGCGGAAGCACCATCGGCGGGGGCAGCCGCGGGCGCGGCCATGGCCAGGGCCTCGGACGCGGAGGCGGCGTCACCGACGGCGAAGCGCAGGGTCGTGGAGGCGCTCACGGCCTCGCCGGCGGTGGTCGTGCCCAGGAAGGTCACGGTCGCCGTGTAGGTGCCGGGCGCGGAGAACGCCCAGTTGGCGTGCACGTGCGTGCCCGAGTCGATCCACACGTCGCCGGGCGCCGCACCCGAGTCGGCGAGCAGGAGGGGCTTGCCGAAGGTGCCGGACTGCAGGAACAGCCACGCGCGGCCGGGGCCGGACACGGGGCCGACACGCATGGTGAGGCCACGGTCGATGGTGGCCGTGACGGCGGGGTCCTGCGTGTTCCAGCCGAGCCACACGACGCCCGGGTTCTGCGTCTGGGGAACGACGTACACGGGCTTGCCGGCGACGTCGGCCAGGAAGGGGTAGTCGGCGGAGTCGGGCGCGGTCATGATGGCCGCATCATTGACCCGCAGGACGGTCTGGTTGGGGTCGCGCCACACGGCGCCGCTCTCGGCGTCGTGGCGCAGGCCGGCCCGCCACTGTCCCGTCGATCGGTCGGGGGCCGAGGTCGACGTGCCCGACGCTGATCTCGCTGGCCTCGTTGGACCATTCTTCGTGCGCGGCAACGCTCTGCGCGAGGTCGGGGTCGGGACTCGGGTCAGCAAAAGAAGAGGGGCACCCACGATGACGAGGAAGGCCGACACAAGCAGAGCGCTCAGAGACATGCCGAGGCGGGGAATTTGCACCATTAGAGCCGCGACACGCCGGCGACACGCCGTACGGATGCCTCTAATGCTGCCATTCCCCCCGGCGGCAGGGCCTGGCCGGGCTTCGAGATCGACCACTCCGAGCGAAGCTCGCGTGTGGCGATCTCGCGGGCGGACGCCGCCCCCGGGGCGCAGAGCCGGCGGCCGTCCTGGCGGGCGACGCCTCGGCCGGAAGTCAGGCGAGAAGAGAAGGATTTCATGGCATCTCCTTGCCGCCCAGGCAGCGTGCCAGTGAGCGGGCGTTGTGTTCCATCATGTCGATGTAGGTGGGTGCTTGGTCGTCGAGGGTGTCGCCGTACAGGGGGCAGATGTCCACGCCCGCGTCGGTGGCGGCGGTGCGCAGGGTGGAGCGGTGCGCGCCAGGTTGGGTTCGAGGAACACCGCGGGAATCGAGGAGTCGGACAGGGGTGGCCTGGAGTTTGATCCGGTCGGCGATGGAGGGTTCGACGCTGGGGTTGGGCGCGACGAAGCCGGCGACGGTGAGCCCGTAGGCGTTCGCGAGGTACGCGTACGCGTCGTTGGTGGTGACGAGTTTGCGGCGCTCTTCGGGGATGGACGCGATGGTCGAGGCGACGGTGGCGTCGAGTTCGTCGAGGCGCGTCAGGTAGGCGGCCGCGTTGGCCCGGTAGGTGGCCTCGCCGTCGGGGTCGACGGAGATCAGCGAGTCGCGGATGACGCGCACGTACGCCTGGGCGTTGTGGACATCGTGCCACAGGTGGGGGTCGATGTCGCCGTGGACGTGCTTGCCGAGGACGGCCTGCGGCAGCATGTACACGTTCGCGCCGGGCTCGCCGATGAAGCGGAACGAGGCCTCCCGGGGATCGTCGTGAGCGCGCGGGTGGGCACTTCGATGACGACATGGTCGAGGTCGGTGCATTCCATGGTCGAGGCGACGGCCGCCGCGGCGCTGGATGCGCCCACGCAGGGGGCCGAGGCCTCGTCCCCGCTGAGTGCTCCGGCGTCGGAGGCGAGTTCGACGCGCTTGGTGGTGAGGTTGACGGTGATGTCGGCGTGGCCGGCGGAGAGGACGCGGCGGCCCTCACTGGCGGCGATGTCCTCGGGCGGGGTGCCGACGGCGAAGACGGCGGTGCCTTCCCCGACGCTGACGGGCGTGGCGCCGGGGGTGGTGCGCAGGTTGGCGCGGAAGTGGACGCGGTACACGCCGGGGGCGGTGAACGCCCAGCTCATGTGCTGGTGGGCGTCGGCGGGCAGCTGCGCGGTGTCGGTGTCGTATCCGCCTGCGGCGTTGAAGCCGTCGGAGGTCGCGAAGGCGATCTCGGGCTGCCCAAACGACGTGGTGAGGTAGGCGGCGGCCTGTCCGGGCCCGTCGACGCCGGTGGTCGTCAGGTCGATCTGCGAGGCGCGGGTGGCTCCCATGTCGGCGCCGTCGCCCCACACGCGCATGCCGAGCCACGGGGTGTCGAGGGCGCGGTCTTCGACGAGGGGAGGATGGTCGCGCCGTTCTTGGCGGCCTCCTCGGCGACGGAGACGGAGCGCGAGCCGGCGGGCAGGTTGGAGTCGAGGGCGCGGATGAGGGCGTGCTCCTCGAGCATGAGGTAGTTGGAGAAGGCGACGTCCGCGTAGGCCACGTCGCGCACTGTGCGCAGGGAGGGTTCCCACGAGTGCGGGTCCGCGCCGTTGGGCACCATCTGGGTGACGTGTGCGCGGTCTCCGGCGACACCCCGCACGAAGTCGGCGAGGATGCCGGTCGTCGCCACGACGCGCAGTTCACCGTCGGATGCTGGGTCGGGCGCGGCGCGCACCTGCCAGGGTCGCCGTGAGCGCTAACGTCGAGGCTGCGAGCACACCCACTCCCCGCCACCCACGAAAGGGAGGCGGGGATGAAGGAGAGTCGGCCTCGTGAATGAGGGGTCACAGCGTTGCGCGCAGGTTGCGGCGACGTCCGATCGCACCCACCCACACGCAGGCCGCGCCCGTGAGCGCCCACGTGAGGGAGACGACGGTCAGCGGGATGGTGTCGGCGCCGGTGGTGGCCAGGGAGAGGTCGCAGTCCTTGCCGGAGGCGGTGCGGCCGACGACCTGGGAGACCATGGGTCGCCCGTTGGGGCCGGTCGCTCCCCGTGGCGGTGAGGTCACCGCCCGAGCCGAAACCGCTGCCCGCGAGCGCCGCGCCGTTCGGGGTGACGCGCATGGTGATGGTCAGCGTGTAGGGTGCCGGGCGCGGTGAACACCCAGTTCTGGTGGGCGTGCGTGTTGGCGCCGAGCGTGTATCCGGTGCCGGGGCCGTCGAAGACGTGCTCGCCGACGCCGGAGCCGAGCGCGCCCGCGTTGAAGACGGCGACGCGTCCGGGGCCCTCAACGGCGTCGAGGGTGAACTGGACGGGGCCGGTGGTGCCGGTGACGATCTCTTCGCGCTGGGAGTTCAGGCCCAGCCACGGCACGCCCAGCGATCTGGGTGGAGGGGATCAGCCAGACGCTCGAGCCGGGGTGGCGACGAAGCTGAGGTCGGCGGGCGCGGTGATGCGCGCGGCGTCACCGAGGGCGAAGGTCAGGGACGAGGGATCGACCCACTGGGCGGGCTGGCTGCGGTCGTCCTTGACGCGGGCGACGAGGGTGCCGTTTTCGATGGCGGGGCCCAGGTCGAAGTGGCTGTCGGTGGCGTTGCCGAGGCGCCGTCGCCGACGCTCACGGTCAGGGTCGTCGCGCGGTGTTCGCGGGGGCGTTGTTCGAGGCCAGGGTGGCGGCCTCGGCCTCGGTGGCTTCGCGGGTGATGCGGGTGGCGACGCAGCGCTCACCGCCGGTCGTGCCGGAGGTGGTGCGCGTGCCCGAGGAGGGGGCGGGGTTCGCGCCCGTCGTCGTGCCGGTGGTACCGGTCGTTCCCGAGGTCGCGGCGGGGGCCGGGGCGCTGGGCGTTCCGTGGCACCGCCCTCGCCCCTGGTCCTGGGCGGCCTGGTTGTTCGTGGAGTTCAGGGGCCGGGGCCCACGCCGGGGGCGGGGCGGGCTGAGCCTGGTCGGTCGAGGGGCCGATCCGGACTCGGCGAGGCACGAGGCCTCGTCGGCGACGTCGATCGTGTAGGGTGTGGGCCGCGGACTGGGCGGAGGCCGCGCCGGTGTTGCCAGGGGGTCCACGCACTGGCCTGGACGGTCAGCGTGTAGCGGCCGGCGCGCGTGAAGAGCCAGTTGACGTGCTTGTGGGCGGCGTAGGGCTGGTCGATGTCGTCGCCCTCGGGGGCCAGATCGAAGCTGCCGTCATTGGTGACCGCCTTGGTGCCCTCGGTGAAGCTGGAGGTAAAGGCGTAGATGCGTCCGTTCTCCGGGCCCGTGTAGGTAATGTGGAAGCGCGCGGCGTCGTAACCGCCGGCCGTGACGCCCAGGGTGTCCCAGCCGGGCCACAGCACGGTGGCCTGGTTGTCGCCGGACTGTCCGAGCAGGTAGGCCGTGGCGGGAGCGCCGGTCGCCTGGCTGACGGAGCCAGGGATCTGGGTCAGGGTGGACTTGTTGACGGCGAGGAGCGTCTGCTCGGGCTCGCGCATGACGCCGGAGCCCGTCGCGTCCTCCTTGATGCGCAGGGAGAGTGCGCCGGAGGCGTCGGAGGTCAGGTCGAAGATGTCGGCGTGGCCGCGGTCCAGGGTGGCCGTGGTGCCAGCGGGGCGGTGCGCATGACGGCGCAGGTGCTCACGTCGGCCTCGGACGAGGCCGTGGCTGCGTCGGTGGTGACGGCCTCCTCTGTTGCTACTGCGTCCGCGGTGTCGGGGCCTGCGGTGGCCTCGTCGGCAGCGTGTGCCGCTCCGGGCACGAGGAAGGAGGTGGCCGCGAGGGCCATTGCAGCGAAAGCCCGGGCAGCTGCGCGGCCCGGGTTCCGGTACTTCGTGGGGTTCATGAGGGGGTCCTCTAGGTGCTTCGCACGTGTATATGAATGAGAATCGTTATCATTCTATGCCCGTCGCCCACGCCGCGCAAAGTTCTGGCACCCGAAACCGTCGATAGCGACCCAAATACTCGATGGAGCACCGCTCCCCACCTCAGCTAGATGTCGTCATGCCCTCGCAGGCCCAGAGCCACACACAGGCATTTCAAGAACCTGCACGAAAAGGCATCAAAAATTCTCGAAATTTCATGATCTGCAGACGAGCGCAGTCGACCCAACAGACGAATTGTGATGGCGTGCGCACGTTTGTGCAGGTGGTGTGCACGTAGCCACTTTGCTTTGCAATTGCTTGGTTTTTGATGCGATCTAAATTACTGGCCGAACGGTTGATTGAGCGTTTTGGGAGGGATAAACTATAACCATCAAGCGCCTGACAGAGCGCTGCTGGTCTGGCGCTTTTTCTGTTTGAAACGCAGGGGTCGCGCCGACGCCACCCGCGTTGGCACACCCTCGTTACAGACCGGGTGATCCTCGGCCTCGTCAAAGCAGGGAATCAACACACAATACGATCCCACAAGGAGTTCACTCATGTTCTCGACCATCGACGTCATGCGGTTGCCCAGGCCCACATCGATCAGCTCAACGAGCTCGCCGACGCCAAGCACCTGGTGAAGGCCGACCGCCACTGAGCGAATTCCGGCCACGCGGAGTTCCACGCAAGTCCGCAGACCCGCAGGGGCTGCGGACTTTTGCATACCCTCACGGGCACGCCGCACTGCACGTCGCACTGCCCGGACCAACGCATCGGCGCGGGGCCGCATCGACACACAGGACACCACGAGGCCAGGCTGCGGGTGCCCTGCTGGGCGGTGGCGGGCCTGGCCGCGCCAGCACACCATATGCCGCCGGAGTGGAGGGCGCCGGAGGGACCGGAGGGCACGGGCGGGCTTCGAGGCGCGGCGCCGAGCGAAGCGAGGTTACCCAGCCTGCGGGCGGCCGGGGCCCTCCGGCGCCCGGAACACCAGCCCGCTGAGACAACCAATGTTTCACGTGAAACATCTGCCCAACCACCGGCCCCTGTTACCCCTGTATGGCCAGGAAAGTAGGCACACTTGACCCTATACGGTTCTATGTACCTTCATGCAAAGGATGGCATGCCTTGACTCAGCCTTCGACCAACGGCGGCACCCTGGCCTCGTCCGGGCGTACGCCCGCGCAGGAAACCGCCTCGACCCTGGTACGACGTCTACGCGGACCGCGCACACAACCCTGCGCGCATCCGAGATTCGAGCTCTGTTCTCGGTCGTGTCGCGCCCCGAGGTCGTCTCACTCGCAGGCGGCATGCCGAACCTGAAGGACCTGCCCCTCGATAGGCTCGCGGCGTCCGCGGAGAAGCTCATCCGCAACCACGGCGCGCAGGCCATGCAGTACGGCAGCGGCCAGGGGCTGGGAGGTGCTGCGCAGGCGCATCACCGAGGTCATGAGCTACGACGGCATCGTCGGCGCCGACCCGGACGACGTGGTGGTGACGACGGGCAGCCAGCAGGCCCTCGACCTCGTCACGGAGCTCTTCGTGAACCCCGGCGACGTCATCCTCGCCGAGGCCCCTCCTACGTGGGCGCGCTGGGCGTGTTCCGCGCGCGCCAGGCGGACATCGTGCACGTTCCCATGGACGAGAACGGCATCATTCCCGAGGCCCTGGTGGAGACGATCCGCGACGTGCGCGCCTCGGGCCGCACGATCAAGTTCATCTACATCATCCCGAACTACCACAACCCCGCCGGTGTGACGCTGTCCGCCGAGCGCCGCCCGATCATCGCCGAGATCTGCCTGCGCGAGCATCGTTCCTGATCGTCGAGGACAACCCCTACGGCCTGCTCGGCTTCCACAGCGATCCCCTGCCGGCCATCGCCTCGCTACAGCCCCGAGGGCGTCGTCTACCCTGGGTTCGTTCTCGAAGATGTTTTGCCCCGGCTTCCGCATCGGCTGGGCGTACGCGCCGCACGCGATCCGCGCGAAGCTGGTCCTGGCCCTCGAGTCCGCGATCCCTGTGCCCGTCGATGGTGGGCCAGATGGCGATCGCCGACTACCTGAGCAACTACGACTGGTACGGTCAGGTCAAGTCCTTCCGCTCGATGTACGCGGAGCGCTGCCGCGCGATGCTGACCTCGCTCGAGGAGTACATGCCCTCGTGCACGTGGACCGTGCCGGATGGCGGCTTCTACACGTGGGTGACACTGCCCGAGGGCCTCGACGCGAAGGCCATGCTGCCGCGCGCCGTTCGCGCCCAGGTCGCGTACGTGTCGGGCACGGCGTTCTTCTACGACGGTTCGGGCTCCAACCACCTGCGCCTGTCCTTCTGCTACCCCACTCCCGAGGACATCCGCGAGGGCGTGCGCCGCCTCTCGACGGTCGTCAACGCGGAGAAGGAAATCGTCGACATGTTCGGTACGGCTTCGGCAACGAGGCCGGGGCCGGGGCCGACCGCTAAGAATTACCTGAGGAGACACCCCCATGGCTACCAAAGTTCTGATCATTGCCGGCGGTCTGACGCACGAGCGTGACGTCTCTGTTCGTTCGGGTCGTCGCGTCGCGAATATTCTGACGCAGTTCGGCTACGAGGTGCGTATTTCCGACGTCGACGCGTCACTTGCGGACGCCATCAAATCCTTCGAGCCGGACGTCGTGTGGCCGCTCGTGCACGGCTCGATCGGCGAGGACGGCTCCCGCAGTCCTTCCTGGAGTCGGTGGGAATCCCTTCGTGGGCTCGTCGTCGGTACAGGCGATGCTCGCCTCGAACAAGCCCACGGCGAAGGCTCTGCTAGGCTCTGCGGGCCTCGCGACGCCCGGCTGGGTGACCCTCCCCCAGGCGATTTTCCGCCAGTTGGGCGCCTCTCACGTGCTCTCCGCGCTCGAGGGATCGGTGTCCTTCCCCGTCGTCATCAAGCCGACGGACGGCGGCTCCGCGCCGGTATTTCGACCGCTCAGGACGCCAAGGCGCTGCGCCGCGCGATGGTGGATGCCTTCGCTTACGGCCAGCGGCTGATGGTCGAGCAGCGCATCAACGGCCGCGACGTGGCCGTTTCCGTCGTCGACCTGTGGGACGGCCCCGTGGCCCTGCCCCCGGTCGAGGTCTCGACGGATCGTGGCCGCTACGACTACGACGCTCGCTACACGACCGATGAGACCGAGTACTTCGTTCCCGCCCGCCTTTCCGACGAGCTTCTCGCGGACCTGCAGGCCGCGGCCGTCGAGGCCCACACGACGCTGGGTCTGCGCGACCTGTCGCGCATGGACTTCGTGGTCGACGACGAGGGTACCTGCTGGTTCATTGACGCGAATGTTGCCCCGGGCATGACGGACACTTCGCTCCTCCCCAGGCCGCTGACGCGCTCGAGGACTCGTCTTTCGCACAGCTGTGCGCCGATATCGTTGACTTCGTGGACGGCGGCCGCGACGTGCACAGCGTCGACTACGTCATCGACGAGGAAGGAACCGGCGTCATCATTTCTGAGGACGCCGAGGGCAACCGAGGAGTAATCGCTCATTCAACGCACTGTGGGCCGGGAGGATGATCCTCCCGGGCCCCATATGTCACGTGAAACATTGTCCGTTGTTAATGCATACGCCTCAACTGACGATAGTACACGCGATGAATAGTGCTGACGACACGGCAGCGTCGCGAAATCAAGAAAAATTTCGTTCCCTGTACGCCTCTGTGTCGTTTTTCGCGGTCCGGAACGAAACAGAGTTTCCGCTGACACAGAGCCTCTCAGAAAAGGACTCCGAGCTCCTTCAGGCGCGTTTCGGCGTGCTCGACGCCCTTCCAGACGATGCCCTGAACACCAAGGGAGTTCGGCCGCGCGGACGTTCTCGCGACGGTCATCGATGAAGACGACATCCTCGTGGGGCAGCATCGAGACGCACGAGGACGTCGCGGTAGATACCGCGACGGCTTGCAGATGCCATAGTCACATGAGAAAGCGAAGAAATCGAAAAGGCTCCCCCACTCGGAGCGACGAATCGCCTTCGCAATGGGATACGGTGCATTGGACAGAATTCCGAGGCGTACCGCCTGGCGCCGCAATTGACGCACAAGACTCAGTGTCTCTTCGTTTGCCGTCGCCATGCGGGATGCATCAAGCGCGACAAGTTCTTTCAGACAGGGCACTGGAAGGCTCAGGCTGACCCACAATCCCCAGCGATACGGTCCCAAAATTCACGATCGGACATTCCCAGCGTCATACTCGCCGCGATGGGTCCACATCGCTTGATCGACGAGAGTCGTGAGACATCGCGAACCATCGCCGAACAACTCGGCGATGGCGTGCGGGTCCGGGTGAGCATCCACGAGGACACCACCGACATCGAAAAAGCACGGTGCGCGAACTGCCTCGGGCGTTCATGCCTTTCGCTCCTTCTGGTACTGCGAGGGCCCGACGACGGACCCTTTAGAGGTAGTTTAAGCGTTAATTCATCCGAAGATTAGCTCAGGAAATGTCGCGTACGGAACATACTGCGCGTGATCTGCGAAAAGAACTATGAAGTTAGATCAGTGAAGAATAAGGTCTGCGATTCGCTGAAGATCCTCGGATCCCGCGAATTCGATGACGATCCGACCCTTCTTACGCCCCTCGGTGATGGTCACGCGCGTATCGTACGCGTCGGACAGCGCCGACACGACGCTCTCCCCAGCTGCGACAGAGGACGCTGCTGGCGTGCGCGCGGACGCGGGGTTGCCTTCGCCTTGCCGAGGCGAACAATCTCTTCGGTAGTACGCACGGAGAGGCCCTCGGCGACGATGCGCTCGGCCAGTCGTTCCATCTCCTCGGGCGTCGACAGGGACAGCAGCGCGCGGGCATGGCCCGCGGTGATGACCTGAGCGGCCACCTTCTTCTGGACGGACGGCGGGAGCTGAGCAGGCGCAGGGTGTTGGCAATCTGCGGGCGCGAGCGGGCGATTCGCTTGGCGAGCTCTTCCTGAGTCGCCCCGAAATCCGCCATGAGCTGCTGATATGCGCTCGCTTCTTCCAACGGGTTGAGCTGGGCCCGGTGGAGGTTTTCCAAGAGCGCGTCACGGAGCAGGTCCCCGTCGTCCATCTCTCGGATGATTGCCGGAATCGTGGTTTCGCCAGCGAGCTCGAGGCGCGCAGGCGGCGCTCACCCATGATCAGCTCGTAGCGCGCTTCGGGCTTCTCAGCGAGGAACTCCTGGAGTTTCTCGGATCGACCCGTTGCGGGGATACTACGAACGACGACGGGCTGGAGAACACCCACCTCCTTGATAGAAGCCGACAGTTCTTTCAGATCATCCTCATCAGAAGACCTCTCGAGGCTGCTTTCGTGTTGGGGAACGATCTGATCGATCGCAATTTCAGCGAAGGATGCACCGGGACCGGAAGAAGCTCGTGATCGACGGATGTTTCACGTGAAACAATGTCTGTGACTACGAACGTCATCAGCTGCTACTGCTCCAGCAGCGTCTTTAGCGGGCACGCGAGGGTTAGCCTTCTGCGGGAATCTGAGCCATTGATTCCACCACCGAGAGCACTACGAGACCGGTTGCGCGTCGTCCCCAGCCGCCTCGACGGACGGCATCGACGGGACGCTTCTTCTTCGACGAGGCAGTGGCGCGCTTAGGCTGCAAAAGGTCCTTTAGCGGAACCTCCACGCTTGCCGGCGGAGCTACCTTCGGGGAAGAACACGTCCAGGGGACGGGAGGGCGCGGAGGGTGCGTTTTGCGGCGTCTGCTCACTAGCCTGAGGAATGAGAGCGCCAAGACCACGGCCGAGACCAGTGTGCTTGCGAGCGCCCTCACGGCCCTCAGACTTCGGTGCTGCATCCGCCATTGCAATACTCCTTCAATTGCGTCGGTTCATTGTTTCACGTGAAACAATGGCATGCGCTCAGCTAGTAAGCGTCTTTGATCACTTTGTTGCACCAATGCTCACGCACGGTGACTAATACGTGCCGATCTGCGGAAACATGCGGAAAACTCCGAATGTTTCACGTGAAACAATCACTCTTCGGTGGCTGCGACACGCTGGCACAGCTCAACGCGGCCTTCCGATACGCGATTGCACCCACGTTGCGGGGATCGTAGGTGACGACAGTCTGACCGTAGCTCGGCGCCTCGGAAATGCGCACAGAACGCGGGATGACGGTCTCAAAAGTGTGGTCCGGGAAGTGCGAGCGAACCTCGCCCTCGACCTCCTCGGAGAGCTTCGTGCGCTTGTCCGCCATCGTGAGCAACATGCCGGAGACACGCAGGCCAGGGTTAAGATCCACGCCGATGCGTTCGACGGTGTTCCACAGCTGGCTGAGGCCCTCCAGGGCGTAGTACTCGGCCTGAATCGGGATCATGACCTCGTCAGCGGCGACCATGACGTTGAGCGTCACGAGGCCAAGGGAGGGCGGGCAGTCGATGAGCACGATGTCGATATCGGCATGCTCCGAAACATACTCGCGCAGGGCCTCGCGCAGGCGGTACTCACGCCGTTCGACATCGACGAGCTCGATCTCGGCACCGGACAGGTCAATCGTGGCCGGGCAGACCATGATGCCGTCGATATCGGGGCACGGCTGCACGACGTCGGCAACGCTAGCGCCGCCGATAATGACGTCATAGGTAGACGGAGTACCGGCGGGGTGCGGGACGCCGAGCGCGCTCGAGGCGTTTCCCTGAGCATCCGCATCGACAACCAGGACGGACAAGCCACCCGTCGCGAGGCCGGCCGCAAGATTGACGGCAGACGTCGTCTTACCGACGCCGCCCTTCTGGTTCGCGACGGCGATAATGCGCGCGTGTGTGGGCCGCGGGAACGTTGCACGCTCGAGCATGGCCAGATCGACCATATTGCGCTCGATCTGATTCGACAAAGGGGTGTTGTTGGTACTCACGTGACACCTTCCTAGATACTGACCCTAGTTTACGGGCAGACGCACACACTTCCAGCATGAAAGGCCCGGGATGCATCCAGGCGCACACAATATCCTCGTGCCGCCACGAGACGCCGAAAATTGGTTCTGTGAGATCGATTCTCCCAGCGAAGAAGAGAGAGGCGACAAACCGTCAATCGAGAGAAGCGATCTGACGCAACGCCACGTCTCTGTGGCCTACACCACTATATGAAAGGAGCGCCGCAGCAACCGCCACGACGCTCCTCTCCCCCACTTAGGGACGCGTTACTTGATGCGCGTGCAGACGACCACGTACGTGGACTCGTCCTCCATGATAGAGGGCACCTCATGGATCTCAGCGCGCAGGTGATGACGACGCAACTCCGCCTCAGCCTCGTCGACCTCGATGGGCGCGCGACGACCCTTGAGGGCCACGAGCGAGCCGCCGGGGGCAATGAGCTTCGACGTCATGCGCACGAGCTTGCTCATGTTGGCCACGGCGCGGGCGGTGACCACGTCCGCCTTGCCCTTGCCGCGCAGCTCCTCGGCGCGCGCCTGGTGGATGGTGACGTTGTCGAGGCCCAGGTCCTCCACGACGTCCATGAGCCACTCGACGCGGCGCGCCATGGGCTCGGCGAGGTGCACGTCAAGTTCGGGCCGGCAGGCGGCGATCACGATGCCGGGCAGGCCGGAACCGGAGCCCACATCGAGGACCTGACGGCCATCCTTGCGGGGCATGAAGTCCAGGACGGCGGCGGAGTTGACGATGTGGCGCGACCAGATGCGCTCCATGTCGCGCGGGCCCAGGAGGCCGCGAATCTCGCCTTCCTCCTCGAGCATGCGCGCGTATTCGGCAACCTCGGCGAAAGCCGGCCCGAAAAAGTTGCGGACAGCCTGCGTGGGCTCTTCTGGGACGAAGGGGTCGCCGACCTGGCGACCCCTTCCCGTCCCGTTCGGGTTCTCACTCACCGTCAGATTCCTCGGGGAGGATGACCACGCGGCGGTGGGGCTCGGCACCCTCGGACTCGGAGGTCAGACCCTCCTCGGCGACCACGTCGTGGCACACCTTGCGCTCAAACGGGTTCATGGCGTCGAGCTTGACGGCCTCGCCGGTGGCGCGCACGCGTGCGATGGCCTCGCGCGTGATGTCCTGCAGCTCTTCCTTGCGCTCGGCGCGGAAGCCGGCGATGTCGAGCATGAGGCGCGAGCGCTCACCGGTCTCGGTCTGGACGGCCAGACGGGTCAGCTCCTGGAGGGCGTCCAGGACCTCGCCGTCGTCGCCCACGAGGCGGTCGAGCGCGTCGGGGTCGTCGGCGACGATCTCAACCGAGGCGCGGCCGTTTTCGACGTCGATCTCGATGTCGCCGTCGAGGTCGGCGATGTCAAGCAGCTCTTCCAGGTAGTCGGCGGCGATCTCGCCTTCTTCTTCGAGGCGGGTCAGCTTGTCTGCGTTGTCGTCACTCATGACGTGTCCTCCGTAGTGGGGAATGGGGTCTTGCTGGTGTCCAGGTTACCGGCTGGGGGCCTGGAACCGTGAATCTATGGTGGTCAGCGCTTGTTGCCGGAACGGCGGCGGGCCTTGCGGCGCTCGATGCGGCGACGCTCGATCTCCTCGGCACTGAGCGAGCCATGGCCGGAGGTCGACTCGCTGGCCTCGGACACACCCTTCGACGAGGCCTTGGTGACCTCGCGCTCGAGGGCGCGGCGGTCGCGGACCTGCTTCTGGAGTTCGGCGCGCTGAGCGGAGGCTTCCTGCTTGGCGATGCGCTTTTCGACGGCCAGGGCGAGGCCGTGCATCCACTGCTCGTCGGGAAGGGTCGTCCACTTCTGGGTGGCCAGGTTGCGGTAGACGGTGACGATCTCGCCGGTGGTCATGGAGGCGGGGAAGTCGGAGGCGACGTGCTGCTTCTTGGCCTTGGAGCGAACCTCGGCGAGAGTGCGCTCGTTGAGTTCGTCGACGCGCGGGTCGGTGGCGCTGTTGCCGAGGGCGGCGCGCTCACGGTCGTAGTTCTGGAAGTAGGGCTTGGCCCATTCCTGGTATGCGGACTCGCGGGATGCGAGCAGGTCGGCGTAGGCGGGGGATCCGGGGGTGGGCATGACCTTGATGGTCCAGAAGGACTGGGCGAGGGCCCAGAAGGAGGCGGTCACGGTGTAGATGACGACGCCCATCTGGAAGAACGCGCCGGAGAAGATGAACATCAGCGGCATCACGTACATCATGGAGCGCTGCGACTGGGCCATCGGGTTGTTGCCCATGTCGGGCATGTTGCGCGAGAAGGACAGGCGCATGGAGAAGAACTGCAGGGCAACCATGAGGACGATCGCGGCGATGAAGACCGCGACGATGGCGGGCTGGCCCCAGGACTCGCGCAGCGTATGGGAGAGCGGGACGCCGAAGACGGTCGAGTTGACGATCTCGGAGGAGACCGACTCGGTGAGCGGGCCGAGGTGGTCGGTGGCCTCGCCGCGGTAGGTGTAGGTGCCTGCGGAGATGGAGGAGACCGCGATGATGGCACGGTACATGCCGAAGAGGACGGGCATCTGCACGAGCATGGGCAGGCAGGAGGCGAAGGGAGAGACCTTGTGCTTGCGCTGGAGGGCCTGGGTCTCTTCCATCATCTTCTGACGGCTGACCTGGTCCTTCTTGCCCTTGTACTTCTCCTGGATCTTGCGCATCTCGGGCTGGATGGCCTGCATGGCGCGCGAGGAGGAGCGGATCTGCTTGAGGAACAGCGGGATGATGGCGATGCGCACCAGGACGGTGAGCAGCACGATGGACAGGACCCACGCGATGCCGGAGCCGGAGGACATTCCGAGCAGCACGAGGAGGTCGTGGATCCATACCCACACGTAGGAGATCGCCCACGCGAAGGGGTGGAGGATTGCGTCGAACATAGTTTTCGCTTTCGCCGTGGCGCGGGAGCGCCGCTGTTTCGTTGTTCCTTAGTGTCCCGAGGCCGTGTCCGGCTCGGTCAGGTCGTGCTCCGGGTCGAGTCCCATGGGGTCGGGGCGGACCCAGTTGTCGTGCCCAGCCCAATCCTCGGGTGGGATCCAGGGGTCGGGCTTCCAGCGTCCACGCTCTGGTACGTGGTCCACTCCCCCGTGGCTCCATGGGTTGCATCGCAGCAACCGCCAGCTCGCGAGGATGAGTCCCTTGATGGGGCCGTGGACGCGAATGGCCTGGAGAGCGTAGGTGGAGCAGCTGGGTGCGTATCGACACCGGGGGCCGAGGGCCGGGGAGATGTAGCGCTGGTAGGCGACGATGGGTGCGGACACGAGAGCGCGCAGCGCCCGGCCCGCCAGGTTCATCGCGCGTCCCACTTGCGCCACGCTCGCGCCATCACGCGGTCGAGGTGTTCGCCGAGTTCCTTGGAGGGGACGCCGAGGGCGTTGCGTGAGGCCCTGACGACAACCCGGGATCCTTCGGGGAGGTCTGCGATCCTTTCGCGCATGAGGTGGCGCAGCTGCCGCTTGACGCGATTGCGTCCGTTGGCGCGCTTGATTTCCCGCTTGGGTACGACGAAACCGACGAGGCGACTGTTGCGTTCCTCGTCGGCTCGGACGTGGACGACGACCAGCGGATCCCCTGCTCGCGTTCCCTGTCGGATCGCGGCGGTGAAGTCCGCTGGGTCAACCATGCGGTGCGCGCGCGGCAGCACCGGGGTGTCTCAGGCGGACAGCTTGGCGCGGCCCTTGCGGCGGCGGGCAGCCAGAATGGCGCGGCCGGCGCGGGTCGACATGCGCAGACGGAAGCCGTGCGTCTTGGAACGACGACGGTTGTTGGGCTGGAAGGTCCGCTTGGTGGTCACGGCAATTCTCCTCGGCGGGGAGTGGTTTCCCACTCGGTATCGGTTGGGCTATCGACACACGGGGCGCGATAGCGGGGACGCACGCCCGAAATGGGCGCAAACAAAGACCAAGACTAAGCGGATTGGGGCCACACGTCAACGCGGCGGCGTTACGCACCGCGTCACACACAGTATCCACAGCTGTGCAAATCACTGTGGATCTCATCCGTCCACAGAGGGTGGATGACGGGAGTTATCCACAGGCTGTGGGTATTTTTGCTTTCCGCACGCTGCTGCGGACCCAAAGTTGTAACTACAGAGCTGTGATTCTGTGATAGTTCTCCACAGCTTCATCCCCAGTCTGTGCATAACATGTGCGCGGGCTACACTGCGACAATGTACGAGCGTCACGCACATCACCGAGAAGTCGTGACCGAACTCACCAATATTTGTGACCGGAGGTTGCCGTGGAGTCGGATTCCCTCACACGCGCGTGGGCTGCGGCCCTGGACGCAGTCCCCACCGACGAGCTGGGGCCCGTCGCCACGTCGATGCTGCGCTCCGCTCGCCCCCTCGGCGACATCGAAGGCACGATTCTGCTCGCCGTCCCCAACGATTTCACCAAGCAGTGGATCGAAGACAAGGCGCAGTCGAAGCTGACAACCGCCCTGTCCGTGCACCTGGGCCGCACCGTCCGCATCGCCATCACCGTCGATCCCACGCTCGAGGTCCTCACGGACGAAGAGGAAGAGGAGAGCAGACCCCCCGCCGCGCCCGCACCCGCACCCGCCCCCGGCCTCGTCGATTGATGTGGACGAGGAGCACCACTCCCCGCCCTCGTCACCGCGCCCACCGACTCCGGCCCGACCCACCTCAACCCGAAGTTCACCTTCGACACCTTCGTCATCGGCCCGTCGAACCGTTTCGCGCACGCCGCCGCGCTGGCCGCTTCGGAAACCCCGGGTACCGCCTTCAATCCCCTGTTTATCTACGGCGATTCCGGACTGGGCAAGACGCACCTGCTCCAGGCCATCGGCCACAACGCGCTGTCGATGATGCCCCACCTAAAGGTCCGCTACGTCAACTCCGAAGAATTCACGAACGAGTTCATCAACGCGATTCGTCTCAATAAGACGGATAACTCCCAGGTCGAGGCCTTCCACCGCCGCTACCGCGAACTCGACATCCTCCTCATCGACGACATCCAGTTCATCGGCGACAAGGAACAGACGGTCGAAGGCTTCTTCCATACCTTTAATGCGCTGCACAGTGCCAACAAGCAGATCGTCCTGACCTCGGACCTGCCCCCGGCCCAGCTCAAGGGCTTCGAGGACCGCATGCGGTCGCGCTTCTCCTCGGGCCTGCTCGTGGACGTTCAGCCGCCGGACCTGGAGACCCGCATCGCGATCCTGCATAAGAAGGCGGACGCCGAGGGCCTCGAGGTCACCCCCGAGGTGTTTGAGTACGTTGCCTCGCGCATCTCCTCCAACATCCGTGAGCTGGAGGGCGCTCTCGTGCGCATCGGCGCGTGGGCGTCGCTGTACCAGGAGCGCATCGACTTGAACCTCGCGCAGATGATGCTCAAGGATTTTGTGTCCAACCCGGACGACAACGAAATCACCGTCAGCCTCATCATGAGCCAGTGCGCCGTTTACTTCGGCGTGACAATCGAGCAGATGGGTTCGTCGGAACGCAGCCACAACGTCGTCGAGGCACGCCAGATCGCCATGTATCTGTGCCGCGAGCTCACTGACCTGTCGCTGCCCAAGATCGGACAGGCCTTCGGACGCGACCACACGACGGTCATGCACGCGAACAAGAAGATCTCGAAGCTCATGAAGGAGAAGCGCGAGACCTTCAACCACGTGTCGGAGCTTACAAACAGGATCAAGCAGAAGGCCAGGGAGTCGTGAAAATTGCGCGGGCGCTGACGAAAGTCGGCGCCCGCGCGAGATTCACAGGAGTTGTGCACAGCTGGTGGACGAACACGCTCACGCTGTGGAGAAAAGGGCCTCGCCTGTGGATCTCAAAAAGTTGTCATTTGCTTCGTGCACAGGACAACGTGACGAATCCACAGCCTCGTCCCAGAATGACATCACAGAGATTTGACTGAAATTCCGCCGCGTAAGGGAGTTATCCACAGAACTCACAGCCCTTATGATGGAAGGAAGGTCAAATGACAAAAATTTTTTCACAGGCCTCCGCACAACAACGGCGCCGCCGAGCGCTGCGCGATGGCGCGCGCGAGGCAAATTTCCTGCCCCACGTGGGCACACTTGTGGGTAAAGTAGTGTCCGATCCGTTTTGTTTTTTGGAGGCAGCTATGAAGTTCACCGTCGCCCGCGATGTTCTGGCCGAAGCCGTGTCGTGGACCGCCCGCGCGCTCCCCGTGCGTCCGGCATCGCCGATTCTGGCCGGCGTGCGCATCAAGGCTGAAGGCGACGAGCTGACCCTGTCCTCCTTCGACTACGAGGTCTCCGCGAACTCGCACATTCCCGCGACCGTCGACGAGGCCGGCGAGGTCCTGGTGTCGGGTCGTCTGCTGGCCGACATCTCCAAGTCGCTGCCCTCTAAGCCCGTGTCCGTCGAGCTCGACGGCCAGAAGGTGAACCTGGTCTGCGGCTCCTCGCACTTCACGCTCGCGGTCATGCCCCTCGACGAGTACCCTCTGCTGCCCGCGCAGCCTACGGGCATCGGCGCGATTGATTCCTCGACGCTGTCGCAGGCCGTGTCCCAGGTGTCGATCGCCGCGTCACGCGACGACACGCTGCCCCTGCTGACGGGTGTGCGCATCGAAATCAACGGCCCGGCGATTACGCTGCTGGCCACCGACCGCTACCGCCTCGCGATGCGCGAGCTCGATTGGGAGCCGACCGACACCTCGATCGAAGAGGTCGCACTGGTTAAGGCCCGTATCCTCCAGGACGTCGCCAAGTCGATGACCTCGGGCGCCAAGGTCGAGGTCGGCCTGTCCGGCGAGTCCCAGCCCGGCGCCTCGTCCCTCATCGGCTTTACCGCCCAGGGACGCCGCACCACCTCGACGCTCATGGACGGCGACTACCCCGCCGTGCGTCGTCTCTTCCCCGACACGACGCCGATCCAGGCCGTCGTCGATCGCCACGCGCTGCTCGAGGCCGTTAAGCGTATGTCGCTGGTCGCCGAGCGCAAGACCTCCGTGCGACTGGCCTTCACCGAGGGCCAGCTGGTCCTCGAGGCCGGCCAGGGCGACAACGCCCAGGCCTCCGAAGCCATCGAGGCGACCCTGCACGGCGACGACATCTCGACCGCGTTCAACCCGCAGTTCCTCATCGACGGCTTGCAGGTCCTGGACACCGACTACGTGCGCTTCGGCTTCACCCACCCGACGAAGCCGGCCGTCATCACCGGGCCAGAAGAAGGCCGACGAGGGCGAGGTCACGCAGTTCCGCTACCTGCTGATGCCCATCCGCTTCGGCATCTGACGTGCGCGTCTCCCACCTGGCCCTCGACGACTTCCGCTCCTGGAAGCACGGGGTCGTCGAGCTGCCCGAGGGCCCCACGGTCCTCGTGGGCGCGAACGGCCAGGGAAAGACCAACCTCGTCGAGGCGCTCGCCTACCTGTCCACGTTTTTCGTCGCACAGGGTCGGCGCGGAGGGTGCCCTCGTGCGCATCCCCATCGACGAGGACGAGGCCGCCCCGGGTGGTGCCGTCATCCGCGCGCGGGTCGTGGCCTCGGGCCGCGAGCAGGTCATCGAGCTGGAGATCGTGCGCGGCAAGGCCAATCGCGCGCGCATCAACCGCGCGCAGGTCAAGCCGCGCGAGATTCTGGGCATCGTGCGCACGGTCGTGTTTGCACCGGAGGATCTGTCCCTCGTGCGCGGCGACCCGTCGGTGCGCCGATCCTTTCCTGGACGACCTGGCCACGCAGCTCTCCCCATCCATGCCTCCGTGCGCTCCGACTTCGATCGGGTCGCGCGCCAGCGCGCGGCGCTCATGAAGGCAGCCCAGGCCTCGCTCCGCCGCGGCCAGTCCCCCGACCTGTCGACCCTCGAGATCTGGGACCAGCAATTCGCTGCCCTGTCGGCGCGCATCACGGCCACGCGCGCATCCATCGCATCGCGCTTGGAAGAGCCGGCCGCCCGATCCTACGACGACGTGGCCGACTCGCCGCGTCACTTGCGCCTCGCCTTCGACGCCTCGGTCGACCGCGTCATCGGCACCGACCCCGACAACCCGGCCACCGCGGACCTCACCGACGTGGAGGCTCAAACCGAGCGCATGCTCGCCGCCCTCGCGTCGGTACGAGACAAGGAAACTGAGCGCGGCGTCAACCTCGTCGGCGCACACCGCGACGACCTGACCCTTAGCCTCGGCGCAATGCCCGTCAAGGGCTACGCTTCCCACGGCGAATCATGGTCGGTCGCCCTCGCGCTGCGCCTGGGCGCCTTCGAGCTGCTCAGCGACGACGGCGACACCCCGATCCTCATCCTCGACGACGTCTTCGCCGAGCTCGACTCCTCGCGCCGTGAAGGTCTCGCAGCCCTGGCCTCGAAGGCCGAACAGATCATCGTCACCTGCGCGGTCGCCGGCGACCTGCCGCCCTCCCTCGACCACCACGCCCTGCACGTGCGCCTCGACCCCGAGCGCGGCACCGTCATCGACGAGGCCGACCATGAGTGAACGCGAGGACATGGCCGACGACGAGCTGAGCGGCCCGGCTGCCCCGGGCGAAGAAGCAGACGCCGACGAGTTCGTCGTCCGCGCCCTCGAACGAGCCCAGAGCGTCGCCCGCACGCACGGCTACACGAGATCCACCCTGCCCTCCTGGGGCCTCGACGAAACACGTCCCCGCCGCAGCCTTGACGGGTCCAGCGAATACGCCGCCATCGAGACCGATGGTTTCGGCCGCCTCGCCGACGAGGAGAGCGTCGCCGCGCGCGCCGCAGCCCGAGCCGCCGCCTACCGCCACGGCGGCGGGATCGAAGCCCCGGCCTCGTCGACGGAGGAGGATCCCGAGGGCGACCTCGCGGCACTGCGCCAGGCCCTGAAGGGAACCGGCGCCTCGTGGAGTCGCTCCCCGGCATGGCTGCCATGCGTCCGCGGTATCGCAGGGGCTAACTCGCTGGGCGCGATCCTGGCGCGCACAATCAAAGACGCGCGAATGGGACACCCCACCAAGATGGGGTCGATCATGGCGAAATGGCGCGACATCGTCGGCCCCCAGGTCGCCGAACACGCCCGTATCGAGACCTTCGAAGGCCACCGCCTGGTCGTGCGCACCGACTCCACTGCCTGGGCGAAACAGCTCCAGCTGCTCCTGCCCACCATCGAGCGGCGCATCGCCGAGGAGGTCGGATCCGGCGTCGTCGAGCAGGTCATCATCCGAGGCCCCGTCGCCCCCTCGTGGCGCAAAGGCCCCTACGTGGTGCGGGGGCGTGGCCCCCGCGCCGACTACGGGTGACAGCTGCGCGCACGTCGGTCGTTCGAATAATGTTTCTGACCGCGCGGTCTCTGATACGCTTTTCCGTTAACCCGCGCGTGAAGGCTTGTTAATGCCTCCGAATTCGGCGGCATGTACCCGCGTGCGTACCAGAATGGTGAACAGCTCACCCCGCCCAACTTCTTCATGACCCAGAAGCCCGATGACTTCGAGTACGTGCCCGGTGTCGTGGACGTTCCAGCCGGACAGTCTGTTCAGTACGTTGTCTACTGGGTGATCCCAAACAAGAGGGACCCCATCGAGTTCCGTGACCCGAGCTGGACGGTACTTCAGGCACAGGGCCATGATTACCAAAAGTGGACCTGGCAGCCGAAGTAATCGCCGTCTGACGCAGCACGGTCGATGACTCTTCAGAGAGTCATCACAGGTGTCTCTCCAAGCCGCCACACGCGCGTCTGCGGGCGCTTCGCGCACCAATCACGGGGCCGCCCTCCCAGCTGGGAGGGCGGCCCCGTGCGTCCCAGCCGCAACAACAATCGACATGCGACTGGTCACAGTCGACTTTTCGTTGGAATCGCGCAGTTTGTAAAGTAATCCTCCGAGCCTGTCAATCCCGGGAACAAGCGCCACTTTTGGTAGAATCTACAAGGTTAAACATCTATTTTCGCGCACTGCGAGGGGAGCCACGTGGCTGACAACGAGAAGACCGCCGAAGGCGAGCAGTCCTACGGCGCATCGGACATCACCGTCCTCGAGGGCCTGGAAGCCGTCCGCAAGCGCCCGGGCATGTACATCGGATCCACCGGCGAACGCGGCCTGCACCACCTGGTGTACGAGGTCGTCGACAACTCCGTCGACGAGGCCCTGGCAGGCTACGCCGACCACATCGAGGTCACGATCCAGAAAGACGGCGGCATCAAGGTCGTCGACAACGGTCGAGGCATCCCCGTCGACGAGCACCCCACCGAACACAAGCCCACCGTCGAGGTCGTCATGACGATCCTCCACGCCGGCGGCAAGTTCGGCGGCGGCGGCTACGCCGTCTCCGGCGGCCTGCACGGCGTCGGCATCTCCGTCGTCAACGCCCTGTCCACCCGCGTGAACACCGAGATCCGCCGCCAGGGCTACGTGTGGCGCATGTCGTTCGCCAACGGCGGCACCCCCATCACCCCCCTCGAGCGCGGCGAAAAGACCGACGAGACCGGCACCACGCAGGTCTTCTACCCGGACCCCGAGATCTTCGAAACCGTCGAATTCGACTTCGAGACCCTGCGTCAGCGCTTCCAGCAGATGGCCTTCCTCAACAAGGGCCTGCGCATCACCCTGACCGACGAGCGCGAGTTCGCCACCGACGAAGGCGACGAGATCGCCGGCGGCGAGGAGACCTCGCACAAGAAGACCAAGGGCCACCGCACCGTCACCTACTGCTACGAGCACGGCCTGCGCGACTACGTCGAATACCTCGACTCCGCCAAGAAGTCCGACACGATCAACAACGAGATCATCGACTTCGAAGCCGAAAACGACGAAGGCACCATGAGCGTGGAAATCGCCATGCAGTGGACCACCGCCTACTCCTCGTCCGTCCACACCTTCGCCAACACCATCAACACGACCGAAGGCGGCATGCACGAGGAGGGCTTCCGCACCGCGCTGACCTCCCTCGTCAACCGCTACGGCCGCGACAAGGGCATCATCCGCGACAAGGACGACAACCTCACCGGTGACGACGTCCGCGAAGGCCTGACCGCCGTCATCTCGATCAAGCTCACCGAGCCCCAGTTCGAAGGCCAGACGAAGACCAAGCTCGGCAACACCGAAGCCCGCACCTTCGTCGCCCAGCAGGTCTACTCCAAGCTCACCGACTGGTTCGACGCCCACCCCGCCGACGCCAAGGCCATCATCAACAAGGGCCAGGCCGCCCAGGCCGCCCGCGTCGCCGCCCGCAAGGCTCGCGAGGCCACCCGCCGTAAGGGCGTCCTCGAATCGGCCTCCATGCCCGGCAAGCTGCGCGACTGCTCCTCGCGCACGCCGTCCGAGTGCGAAATCTTCATCGTCGAGGGCGACTCCGCAGGCGGCTCCGCCGTCGGCGGCCGCGACCCCGAACGTCAGGCCATCCTGCCGATCCGCGGCAAGATCCTCAACGTCGAAAAGGCGCGCCTGGACCGGGCCCTGTCCTCGGACACCATCCGCTCCCTCATCACCGCCTTCGGTACCGGCATCGGCGAAGACTTCGACATCTCGAAGCTGCGCTACGGCAAGATCGTCATCATGGCGGACGCCGACGTCGACGGCCAGCACATCGCCACGCTGCTGCTGACCCTCCTCTTCCGCTACATGCGACCCCTCATCGAGGGCGGCCACACCTTCATCGCCATGCCCCCGCTGTACCGCATCAAGTGGACCAACGCAGAGCACGAATTCGCCTACTCCGACAAGGAACGCGACGAACTGCTCGCCGCCGGCGCCGCCGCGAACCGCCGCCTCCCCAAGGAAGGCGGCATCCAGCGCTACAAGGGCCTGGGCGAAATGAACGACCACGAACTGTGGGAGACCACCATGGATCCGGCCAGCCGAATCCTCAAGCAGGTCACCCTCGACGAGGCCGCAGACGCCGACGAGACCTTCACGATCCTCATGGGCGACGACGTCGACCGACGCCGCACGTTCATCCAGCGCAACGCCACCGACGTGCGCTTCCTCGACATCTGACAACACCGCGACCAGCCCAGCCCCGGCCTCGAACCAGGCGGGCCTGATCGAGCAGAAACAACGTAAGGAACACTTGTGAGCGACGAGCCCACTACCGACGCGCGGCACATCTCGGACACCGAGCGCATCCGCCAGGTCGACCTGCAAAAGGAGATGCAGCGCTCCTACCTCGACTACGCCATGAGCGTCATCGTCGGGCGCGCCCTGCCCGACGTGCGCGACGGCCTCAAGCCCGTCCACCGTCGCGTCCTGTACGCCATGTACGACGGCGGATACCGCCCCACCTCCTCGTTCTCCAAGTCCTCCCGCGTCGTCGGCGAGGTCATGGGTAACTACCACCCCCACGGCGACGCCGCCATCTACGACGCCCTCGCGCGCCTCGTGCAGCCCTGGTCGCTGCGCTACCCCCTCGTCGCCGGCCAGGGTAACTTCGGCACCCCCGGCAACCTGGGCCCCGCCGCACCCCGTTACACCGAGTGCAAGATGGCACCCCTGGCCATGGAAATGGTCCGCGACATCGACGAAGAATGCGTCGATTTCCAGGACAACTACGACGGCCGCAACCAGGAACCCACCATCCTGCCCGCACGCTTCCCGAACCTGCTGGCCAACGGCTCCGAAGGCATCGCCGTCGGCATGGCTACCCGCATCCCGCCGCACAACCTGCGCGAACTCGCGCGCGGCGTCGAGTGGGCCCTCGAGCACCCCGATGCCTCCCGCGAGGAACTCCTCGAAGCGCTCATCAAGCTGATCCCCGGACCCGACTTCCCCACCGGCGCCACCATCCTGGGCCGCAAGGGCATCGAAGACGCGTACCGCACCGGCCGCGGCTCCATTACGCAGCGCGCCGTCGTTAACGTCGAGGAAATCCAGGGCCGCCAGTGCCTCGTCGTCACCGAGCTGCCCTACCAGGTCAACCCCGACAACCTGGCCGACAAGATCGCCCAGCTCGTGCGCGACGGAGCGATCAGCGGCATCGCCGACATCCGCGACGAGACCTCCGGCCGCACCGGCCAGCGCCTCGTCATCGTCCTCAAGCGCGACGCCGTCGCCAAGGTCGTCCTCAACAACCTCTACAAGCGCACCAGCCTGCAGGAGAACTTCTCCGCCAACATGCTCGCGCTCGTCGACGGCGTGCCCCGCACCCTGTCGATCGACGGCTTCATCCGCCACTGGATCAACCACCAGATCGACGTCATCGTGCGCCGCACGAAGTTCCGCCTGCGCAAGGCCCTCGAGCGCCTGCACATCCTCGAAGGCTACCTGAAGGCCCTCGACGCCCTCGACGAGGTCATCGCCCTCATCCGCCGCTCCCCCACGGTCGACGAGGCCCGCGCCGGCCTCATCGAGCTGCTCGACGTGGACGCCATCCAGGCCGACGCCATCCTGGCCCTCCAGCTGCGCCGCCTGGCCGCCCTCGAGCGCCAGAAGATCATGGACGAGCACGCCGAACTCAAGGCTCGCGTCGACGACCTCAACGACATCCTCGCCAAGCCCGAGCGTCAGCGCGCCATCATCTCCACCGAACTGTCCGAAATCGTCGACAAGTTCGGCGACGAGCGCCGCACCCGCATCCTCCCCTTCGACGGGGAAATGTCGATGGAAGACCTCATCCCCGAAGAGGACGTCGTCGTCACCATCACCCGCGACGGCTTCGCCAAGCGCACCCGCACGGACAACTACCGCTCGCAGAAGCGCGGCGGCAAGGGCGTGCGCGGCACCCAGCTGCGCGGCGACGACGTGGTCGAACACTTCTTCGTCACGACCACGCACAACTGGCTGCTCTTCTTCACCAACCTCGGCCGCGTCTACCGCGCCAAGGCCTACGAGATCCCCGAGGGCGGCCGCGACGCCAAGGGCCAGCACGTCGCCAACCTGCTGGCCTTCCAGCCCGACGAGCACATCGCACAGGTCCTCGCCATCCGCACCTACGAGGACGCGGACTTCCTGGTCCTGGCCACCAAGCGCGGCCTCGTCAAGAAGACCCCGCTGAGCCTGTACAACTCGCCCCGCTCCGGCGGCATCATCGCCATCAACCTGCGCGAGGACGAGGACGGCAAGCCCGACGAGCTCGTCTCCGCACAGACCATCATGGCCGACGAGGACCTCATCCTCGTCTCCCGCGACGGCCAGGCCGTGCGCTTCACCGCCACCGACGAACAGCTGCGCTCCATGGGCCGCTCCACGTCCGGCGTGCGCGGCATGAAGTTCCGCGGCGACGACGAGCTCCTCAGCATGGAAGTCCCGCGTGAGAACACCGACCTGCTGATCGTCACCGAGTCCGGCTACGCCAAGCGCACCCCCGTCGACGAATACCCGACGAAGTCGCGCGGCACCCTCGGCGTACGCGTCGGCAAGCTCGTCGACGAACGCGGCGGCCTCGTCGGCGCCCTCGTCGTGCGACCCGATGAGGACGTCATGGTCATCACCGAGTCCGGCAAGCTCGTTCAAGTCAACGCCTCCGACGTGCGACCCACCGCCCGCAACACCATGGGCGTCATCTTCGCCCGCCCGGACGACGGCGACCGCATCATCGCGATCACCCGCAACTCCGACTCGGGTGACGACGAGACCGACGAGTCCGAGACCACCGAGGCCACCGACGCCGTGGAGGGGACCGACACCCCCTCGGACGAGGCCTCGGCCCCCGCAGGTGGCGACGACACCGCAGACGCTGACAAGTGACGCACGATCACGGGACGAGGCCCCGGCCTCGTCCCGTGATCAATCTGCCAAAGCGGCGCGGAACCAGCGCCGGTGCCAGGCGATGCGGTAGCCTGGCAGGTAGGAAGTGCGACCTGGAAGGAAACCCATGAGCGACCACGTCTCGAGCACCCGCAGCGACGCTCCCCGCCGAGTTGACCTGGCCATCGCGCGCATCGACGCGTGGACCGTCATGAAGGTGGCGTTCCTGCTATCCGTCGCCCTGGGTATCGCAATGGTCGTCGCCACGATCGTCCTGTGGCTCATGGTCGACGCCATGCACGTCTTCAGCCAGCTTGAGGAATTCCTCAAGACCATGGGTGCCGGCCGCTACGCGGACCTCCTGGACTACGCTCGCCTGCCGCGCGTCATCTCCTACGCGACCATCGTCGCGGTCATCAACGTCGTGCTGCTCACCGCCCTGTCGACGCTGGGAGCCATGCTCTACAACGTCGTCGCCTCGCTGGTGGGTGGCGTCAAGGTGTCCCTCATGGATGAGTGAGGGCACTCGCGCAAGGGGTCGGCTGATGCCGGCCCCTTTTGCTATGCCCTGCGTCGGTTATCGCGCTGCTGCTTGTAGCCCCGCCTGATCTCCGGCCGCCGCGTGTTGCTGTGGGCCCGCACTGATGTTCCGGGCGCCGTCGTGCCCTGGCCGCCGCCTGATTTCCGGCCGCCGCGTGGCCTGCCCTGCCCGCTCGCCGTCCGCGCTGCGAGCTTCGCTCGGCGCGTCGGCTCGAAGCCCAGCCAGGCCCCGCCATCGCTCACTGTCGGTGCTGCGTGGCCTCATCTGACTCGTGTGCTGTGCCTCCCTCGATGCCGGGTCATTAATTTTCGCACGTAATTCCCCTGCGACTGTTTCAGGATTTGAATTGTGGTCGTTGGTATTTCAACGTTTCTGCGTGTTGTTGTGGGGTCGGTCCGATCGAATTACGTGCGAGTTTTCTGAGGAGTGGGCTCGTAGCTACGTGTGGGTGGCGCAGATCCTTCGCGTGAAACCCCTGTCGCCTTTGCTCGCTCGTGCCTGTGTGGGGTTGAAACCGTCATCGCCTTTGCGGGCCGGCGAGGTGCGCCAGTTGAAACCGTCATCGCCTTTGCGGCTATGAAATGGGCGATTTTGGTGCGTATTTTGGTTGCAGTGGTGACGGTGGTTTCACGTTGGCCCGTATCAGTGATTGCAGTGGTGTCGTTGGTTTCACCGCCACCACTCACTGCGTCCTGTGCGCGAAAAAGTTCGCCCATCACGGCCTGATCGTGGCTGTGAGCGCGAAATAGTTCGCCCTGCGCACGAAAAAAATGGACCCAAAAATTGGCGTTTCGTGGTGTGCCGGGCGAGCTTTTTCGCGGAGTGAGTGGGGAGAGGGCGTGCTGGGCGAATTTTGTCGCGCCTGCCGGCCCGCTACTGCCACCGGCCCTGGCTCGGCCACCGTCCCCGTCCCCGCTATCCTCCCCGGAACAGTCTCTGGCCCGACACTACCCCGGCCCCGCCACCGACCGCCGGCCCCGCCGCCATACTTTGCGGTGCCTCGGCACCCCCACATCGGCGTCGGTGGGGGTTTTGCAGCATTAGGAGCTGGCTGCCGGCGTGTCGTCGGCGTGTCGGGGTTCTAATGACGTCATTTCCCATGTGGCAGCAGTGAGGTTACGGTTCGAGGCCAAAGTGCAGACCCATTGGGTGAAGACGCTGACAACGGGCTTTTATGGGCGCGGTGGTCTGCGATTTGGGCACATCGGTGTCTGGCAGCGTGCGTATTGTTACGTAACCCATTGATGTGCACGCAAACCCCTGGATATACACTTGGGCGGCGCCGCCCACGTGCGCATCAAAGGGCCCGGATGTCCACCTGTGGGCCGGTTCGCTAGTTGATGCCAATCCGCGTCGGGCGAGCCCGCAACAGTGCGCTGAGAACAGCACGCAGAAACCTACCCGACCGCGACGGCTGACGGTAATCGGGCGCAAGCGAAGACCTCTGACACCGCCACGCATACGGGTTGTGGCTGAGCGGCCCCGGCCATGACGACGCGACGACGGTGGCCGGTGCAGGAAGGGGGAGCAGCGGACTCACCCACGAACCCGCCGTCACGTAGATGTGCATCAGCCCGTCGATGCTCGCGAAAAATCCACCGTCAACAACTGGCGCTGGAAAACCCACGGGATCAAACGCGTAGACGTGCTTGAGCGGCGGGGGAGTGACCGTCGCAGCAGCGTACAGCGCGAGATTCGCGCCCTTCGAGTGTCCGACAACAACCATCGGCCCATCGGCCCGCGACGCCGCATACGCCAGATAGTTGGCGGCCCACCGCTGCGAATCAGTCGGAAAATCAAGGCCGAAAGCGGGCATCCTCCGCCCACCCGACCGCGCTTGCATCCGTCCCGCGGAAGACCACGTAGGTCGCCCCGGCCTCGTCGATGAAGGTGACGGCACCGAACTGAGCAAGCGGGCGCGACGTCAGCCGAGTGACCGCATCGCGCACGCGCAGGCCCCCGAAGCGCGCGCTCGCACCGGCGGCCTCGAGGAGGGGACGATCGGCGTGGGACGCCAACGAATAGCGATACAGAGACGGGATCGACGAGGCTTGGGCGACTTCTCGGAGCAGGCATCCGCGCGGGGAACGAGGCCCGGGCAGCGCGTGAAAATCCACGTAGACCAGGCACGAGAGAGCGAGGGCGTCGGCGGGGGAGAGGTCCGCTCGTAGCGGTGTGTGCGAGTCTCGGACGTGCTCGATGACGGTGGTCACGAGGCCTCCTCCTCTCCATCGAGGGCCGGACGATCGCGGTCGTGTTGGACGTCACCAACGCTCGATTTTGCCGGATGGCCCTGTGCTGTGTACTATATCCGAGTGCCCGAAAGGGTGCCGGTTGGGCCTATAGCTCAGTAGGTTAGAGCGCAGTCCTGATAAGACTGAGGTCGGTGGTTCGAGCCCACCTAGGCCCACCATCCGCAGGCGAGCGAAAGCGGAGGATCATCATGAAGAAATGGGTCACCTGTTGTGTGGCTGTCGGATCCGTCGTGGCCGTCGGCATCGCCGTCCGACAAATTCTCGTTGATCTTTCCGATAACGCTGACCTGTGGACGTCCGTCACGGACGCCGTGGAGGACTGAGTTCCTCCAACGGGGCTATGGCGCAATTGGTAGCGCACCTGCTTTGCAAGCAGGGGGTTACGGGTTCGAGTCCCGTTAGCTCCACTCGACGTACAAGGTTCGAACCCTTGCCATCGTGGATGGTTTCGGTTCGGGCCTTTTTGCTGTCTTAGGCTCGGCCCGGGCAAGGGCGTTGGTGAGGTGGCTCTGGCGTCGGCATCATCGCGTGGACACTCACCTCAACCACGGTGAGGCCTGGCATGGGAGCCGGATGCCCCGCGTACTTGCTCGTAAGCGGCGAGCGCCTCGCGTCGCGACTCGGCCAGGTCGACGACAGGCACGACAGGCCGATCGGCTCCCTCCGGGATCCAGCGCTTGACATAGCGGCTGCGCGGGTCGAAGCGGGTGCGCTGGAGGTCAGGGTTGAAGATGCGGAAGTAGGGCGCAGCGTCTGCGCCGCAGCCGGCCACCCACTGCCAGGAGACAGGATTGTTGGCCTCGTCTGCGTCCACGAGAGTCTCCCAGAACCACTGCTCGCCGTCTTGCCAGGGGCTGGAGCATGTTCTTGGTGAACAGCGATGCCGCGACCATGCGCACCCGGTTGTGCATCCAGCCTGTCTGCCATAGTTGCCGCATTCCAGCGTCGACGAGGTCGATGCCGGTGCGGCCCTGTCGCCAGGCCTGCGCCAGGTGGTCGTCGGGATCGTAGGGGAATTCCGCGAAAGCCGGACGCATGGGGGTCTCCTCGAGATATTCGCGGTGGTGGAGCAGGTGCCAGCTGAACTCACGCCAGTAGAGTTGCCTGGTCCAAGCGGCGATATCCTCACCCGAGGCTGTGCTGCGACGGGCTGCGGCCACGGCTTGGCGCGGCGATAGTTCCCCGCACCGCAACCTCGGCGAGATTCTACTGGTGGATGTTTCCTCCCGGGCAGCTCGCGGCGTGTGACATAGCCGGGCAACCAGCTGTCGATCGCATCCAGTTGCTGCAGGGCCGCCAATTCACCGGGCTCCCAGTGCTGTGCGAGGGTCTCTTCCCACCAGGCGGGGCCGTCGTCGAGCAAGCCAATGTCCTCTAAGTTCTGCAGGACGCCGTCCTGCTGCAACGAGGCGAGGGCTGGTGCCGCGCCGTCCGGATCAATGACCGGTGAGGGCTCGGGCAGGAGGGGACCGAGGGCAGGTCGGCTACGGCGTGGCTGAACGGTGTGAAAACTTGGTAGTGGGAGCCGTTGGCCGTCTGCATGAGCCAGGGCTCGGCGAGCAGGCTGCCGGGGTGGCTGTGCACCTCGGTGCGGGATTTCAACTCTTGCTTGATGGCGGCGTCCAATCGGCAGGCTGCCGGGGCGTAGCGTCGTGTCCAGTGCACGACGGTAGGTTGCAAAGGCGTCCACGACGCGGCGCATGACGTTCGCGGCATCACCCCGGGCGAAAACGAGCGGAATGCCAAGGTCAGCAAGCCGCGGTGCCAGCTGTTGCAGGCTGCGGTGGTACCACCACCGGGTGGCCGCACCGAGCGGGCGTGGGCCGTGCCGATTGTTGTCTTCATCGGTCCTGCGGGTTTCGTGGATCCACAGTGCCACTACGGGCCCATGTGCTGCCGAGCAGGCGGCCGTCAGCGCCGGGTGGTCAGCCAGACGGAGGTCGTCGCGAAGCCAGATCAGTGTGGTCATGGATGGTCCTTGAGAGGGTTCAGTGCAGGAGTTGGCCGGCGATCGTGTCGGCGAAGGGTGGGAGGGTCATCGGCTGCTGCTCTCGGTCAAGGAAGGGGTCCGCCCAAACCCGGGCTTGGAGTGCTGTGGTCATGCACGTTATCGTCGCTGGTCATCGTACTTGACAGGCGAGCGGTGCCACCAGATACGTCGAAGGTCTGGGGATGGCGCGTGGCCGAGCCAACACTCTCAACTTGTCTGAGTAGGTCCACGTGTCACCCGCAACCTGGTGGTTGCGGGTTTTCTATGTGAGCTTCGACAATTTGAGCAGGTCAGCGGCGCCGCTGAGGCCATATTGTGCGCTCGGATAAAATTTGTCCGACCACCTGGTTATAGGTGGGGAATCAGAGTGCGCCGTCACAAAAAATATGCAAAGTGGCCCATCAGCTGCAGTGAGGCCCCATATTTATCCACAGTGCTATGCACAGTTGTGTATAAACCGTGTGGACGGTTGTTTGTCGGCGCTCCACCATTGTTTGAAAACTGACCTGCAGAGGTGAAGTTGGAAGGCTTCTCATCTCGGAAAATAGCTTCTTCACACTTGTTGAGAAACTCGTAAAATTGGCTTGAAATATACACTTTTCGCACATTCAGGAGAAGGCTGTGCACATCAACCACACGTGGTCGAAGGCTTCAAGCCGGCCCAGCTGCTTGCCATGCTGGTCACGACCGCCCTCGTTATGCTCGGCGTCACGACGCTGCCCACATATGCGGCGGCCCCGACGCTCAAACTCGCCATCACACCCGACGAGACCTCGTATCTCTCCGGTGTCGAGCAGCGCTACGTCGTCGAGTTCGCGTGCGCCTCCACCACGGAGGACTGCCTCGACTCGGTCGTCACCATCACGCTGCCCCACACGGTGACCCCCGCGGGCAACTCGAACCTTGACTCGGCCCCCGAAGGCGTCAACGCCACGGCCACCGCCGGCAAGAAGGTTGTTACCCCCACGATCAAGGCTCCGACTGCCAACGCCGACGGCCTCGTCACCTACAACCTCGGAACAGTCGCCGCCGGCTCGTCGTTCCAGACGGTCCTGACCTTCACCGCCCCGCGCGGCGTGACCCCCGGCGGCTCCACCGTCACCCCGGTCGCGACCTTCACCTCGGGCGAGAGCAAGGAAACCTCCCAGGCGACCGTCACGATCAAGTCCGAGCCGACCCCGCTCCTGAGCAAGACCGGCCCGGTCGCGACCCCCAAGAACGTCGACGTGACCTACCAGATCACGCCGAAGTACGACACCAACGTGGACGGCCTCAACGGCAAGTCCAACATGACCAACGTCGTTATCACCGACCCGCTGCCCGCGTGCGCGAAGTACGTGTCCTCCTCGGCCTCGGGTAACACCAAGACGAACACGGCCGCGACCGTCGAAAGCTCCTACGACGCCGCGACCCACACCGTCACCTGGAACGTCGGCGACGTCAACCCCGCGTTCATGAATATCGTCCTGTCCGTCACCGTCCACTACGACGACACCTGCACGGACGAGACCGTCACCAACACCGCGAAGCTCACCGGCAAGGAGATGCACAACGAGACCAACGTTGTCACCGCCGACGCTTCCTTCACGCACCGCTTCGACAGCGAGATCCGCTACGGTGGCGGCTTCAACAAGCGCGCCATGAGCCAGTTCGAGCGTGGCAAGCAGGGCAACTGGCTGTACAGCTACTCCAACAACTCCAACGTCCCGGTCGTCATGGAGTACACCGACTACCTGACCTGTGGCCTCGTGTCCCCGACCGACGGCTCCAAGGACTGCGACAAGCCCCTCATGCGCGTCAAGACGATCGACACCCAGACGACGACGCCCATCGAGATTACCTACTGGACCAACAAGGGCAACACCGGCACTCAGACCGTCTACCGCGGCAAGGCATTCGACTTCTCCTCCTTCGCCGCCGACGAGTACCTGACCGTCTTCCACTACAAGCAGACGATCCCCGCCGGTGAGTCCTCGATCCTGAACGTCGCCGGTCCGGTCGGCGCCGGCACCCCCACGACCGAGGACGGCACCACCTACGTCCAGGCCGATACCAACTCCGCCGCATGGAAGGCCGGCAAGTCCGACCAGTACGTGCGCGTCCAGAACTGTGTCTCCGACTGGTCCATGAAGTCCCTCGACGGCTCCCGATCTATCCAGATCCCCGCCGACGACTACTGCGACATCCTCACGCTGGGCACCGCGCTGCCCAAGTACTACAACGCCAAGTCCACCATCAAGGGCAACCTGGCGTCCCCCGGCTCCGAGGTCACCTTCAGCGTCACCGCGAACAACACCTCGACCGTCGTTGACTCCCAGCCCGTCATCTCCGACCTGCTGCCCTGCGGCATGACCTTCGTCGAGGACTCCGTCACCGGCGGCCCCGCAGGTAAGGAAAAGACCGTCACGGTCCGCGACGTCACCGACGCCACCGGCTGCACCCGCCAGCTCGTCCAGGTCACCTGGCCCGGCTACCAGACCAAGGGTGGCACCACCATCCAGCTGCGCGGCAAGGTCGGCCCCTCGATGAGCGCAGGCACGCACAAGAACGAGGCCTACATCTCCGCGGCCGAACCCGAGTACGCGCTGACCTCCAAGAAGACCACGATCTGCTTCTACGGCTCCACCGACGACACCTACGATGTCAACGGTGATGGCAACACGGCCGACCAGGTCTGCCCCGTCTCCTCGACCTTCACGGTCTCCGAGCAGGCCGGTGCCGACGTCGTCCTCGAGGGCCTCGGCTCCGTGGAAGGCTCGACCTACAAGAAGTACACCGACGGCGTGTCCATGATCCGCCAGGGTGAAGACGGCCAGTACCGCATCACCCCCACCAACTCCGGTAACGCGGACCTGTCCGACATGACCGTCTACGGCATCCTGCCCCACGTTGGTGACACCGCCATCCAGGGTTCTGATCCCCGCGGTTCCGAGTGGGCGCCCATCCTCACCGGCCCCTCCAGGTCGGCGCAGGCTCGGGCATCGACCCTCGCAGGTCACCATCGAGTACTCCACCTCCCTACAACCCCCTGCCGCGGCGAAGTCATGAACCAGGGCGACGCCATGGCGGCAGGCCCCGCCGGATGCGACAACAACTGGACCACCACCCCGGCCTCGTGGGCCGACGTGAAGTCCTACCGCATCTACATCAACGGCAAGGCCACCCCGATCAAGGCCGGCGCATCGATCCCGATCATCGCGCCCATCAAGGCCCCCGATAACGCGACCGGCATCGCCTACGAGTCCGTCGCGATCGCGGCCACCCAGGCCTCGAACAACCGCGCCATCCTGCCCGCCGAGCCGATCAAGGTCGCCATGGCCCTCGCGCTCGACGTCGCCCTCAACAAGACAGTCGTCTCCGACGCCTCCAACCTGAAGCCCGGAGACCAGGTCACCTACCGCATCGACGCCGGCAACATCGGCCAGGGCAAGGCCCCCGACCTCAAGGTCAAGGAAGCCTTCCCCGCAGGCACCACCTTCGTGTCCGCCGAGACGCACAAGTGCACCTCCGGCTACACGACCGGCCTGCCGCAGGAATGTAAGGGCACCGATGAGGCCGGCACCTTCGACGGCACCACGTGGGCCATGGGCGACATGCTCGCCGGCGAATACGCCTCGCTCTTCGTGACCGTCACGCTGAACGCCGACACCGACGGCAAGACCCTCAACAACACGGCCGCCTTCGTGAACCCGCCCGAGTACGACCTCGTGCCCGGCAACAACTCCTCCTCGGCGTCCATCACCGTCAAGCACCGCCTCTCCGGCAAGGTGTACTACGACGCGAACGAGTCCTCCTCGTTCGACAACGGTGAGGACCCCTTCAAGGACATCACGGTTGAGCTGGTCGGTGCCGACGGTAACGTCGTCGCCACCACCAAGACCGACGCGGACGGCAACTACTCCTTCACCGGCCTCGACGCCGGAACTTACACGGTCAAGGTCACCAAGGCCGGCGAGATCGCCGAGCTGACCCAGACCGAGGATCCGGACGGCACGAAGGACAACACCTCCGGCGCGATCACGCTCAACGCCGACAACCCGGTCCGCGAGAACGTCAACTTCGGCTACATCAAGAAGCACGCGATCTCCGGCAACGTCTACCTCGACCAGAACCGCGATAAGACGAAGAACACGGGCGATATCGACCTGTCCGGCGTCACCGTGAAGCTGCTCGACAAGGACGGCAACGTCGTGGGTACCACCACGACCGACAAGGACGGCAACTACTCCTTCACCGGCCTGAGCGACGGCACCTACACCGTCCAGGTCGACAAGACCGGCCCGCTGGCAGACAAGGAGCAGACCGAGGACCCCTCCGGTAAGACGGACTCGCGCTCGCAGGCCATCACCTTCACGCGCACCGACCCGGACGTCACCAACGTCAACTTCGGCTACGCCGAGGACTACACCGTCTCCGGCACCGTCTACTACGACAAGGACCGCTCCGAGACCCTCAACAACTCCGAGCCCGGCTTCGACGGCATCACCGTGAACCTGCTCGGCGAGGACGGCTCTGTCGTCGCGACGACCACGACGAAGGCGGACGGCACGTACTCCTTCTCGAAGCTGCCCGCCGGTAAGTACACGGTCAAGGTGGAGCCCTCCGACCTGCTCAAGAAGCTCGAGCAGACTGAGGACCCGGACGGCACCAAGGACAACACCTCCGGCGTTGTCCAGGTGAACCACGACAACCCCTCCGTGAAGAACGTGAACTTCGGCTACGCCACGAACTACACGATCAAGGGCACCGTCTACCGTGACGCCGACCGCTCCGAGTCCCTCGAGGACGGCGAGAAGCTCTACCAGGGTGTGACCGTCGACCTTCTCGACACGGACGGTAACGTCGTGGCCACCACGACCACCGACGCCAAGGGCGCCTACGCGTTCACCAACCTCGAGGAAGGCACCTACAAGGTCCGCGTCCACAAGGAAGGCCCCATCGCCGACCTCGTCCAGACCGAGGACCCCGACGCCACCAAGGACAACACCTCCGGTGACATCACCCTCGAGCTGAACGACCCGATCAAGGAGAACGTCAACTTCGGTTACATCTCGAACAACTCGATCTCCGGCACGGTCTACCGCGACGACAACCGCTCCAACTCCCTCAACGGGGGAGAGGCTGGATACCCCGAGCAGACGGTCCAGCTCCTCGATAAGGACGGCCAGGTCATCGCGACCACCAAGACCGACGCCAACGGCAACTACTCCTTCGACAACCTGCCCGACGGCACCTACTCCGTCAAGGTCGTCAAGGACGGAGCCCTCACCGACCTCGAGCAGACCGAGGACCCGGACGGCACCAAGGACAGCGCCTCCGAGCCCATCGTCCTGAACGAGGACAACCCGACGAAGAAGAACGTCAACTTCGGCTACGTGCCCGACTACTTCATCAAGGGCACCATCTACCGTGACGGCAACCGCTCCGGCGCGCTGGACACGGACGAGAAGCTCTACGAGGGCGTGACGGTCAACCTGGTCGACGCCGACGGCAACGTCGTCGCCACCACCACGACCGACGAGAAGGGCAACTACTCCTTCGACAAGCTCCCCGCGGGCACCTACTCCGTCAAGGTCGTTCAGGATGGCCCCATCGCCTGCCCTCGAGCAGACCGGTGACCCGGACGCCACGAAGGACAACTCCTCCGAGCCCATCATGCTGAACAACGACAACCCGTCCAAGACGGACGTCAACTTCGGCTACGTGAACAACAACTCCCTGTCGGGCACCGTCTACCGCGATGACTCGCGCAACGGCGACCAGGACGGCACCGAGCCCGGATACTCCGGCGTGACGGTCCAGCTCCTCGACAAGGACGGCAACGTCGTGGGTACCACCACGACCGACGCCAACGGCAAGTACTCCTTCTCCAAGCTGCCCGACGGCACCTACTCCGTCAAGGTCGTCAAGGACGGCGAGCTCGCCGACACCGAGCAGACCGAGGACCCGGACGCGAACAAGGACAACGCCTCCGAACCGGTGACCCTGGGCGAGGACAACCCCTCCAAGGACAACATCGACTTCGGATACGTTCCCGACTACTCGATCCACGGCCTCGTCTACCGCGACGGTGACCGCGACGAGACGCACGGCGCGACCGAGAAGGGCTACGCTAACCAGACCGTCGAGCTGCGCGACAAGGACGGTAAGGTCGTCGCGACCACCACGACGGATGAGAACGGCGCCTACTCCTTCTCCAAGCTGCCCGCCGGCGACTACACCGTCAAGGTCGTCAAGGACGGTGCCCTCACCGACCTTGACCAGACCGAGGACCCGGACTCCGCCAAGGACTCCACCTCCGGCGTTATCTCGCTGAGCAACGAGCACCGCACCCAGACGGACGTCAACTTCGGCTACATCGCCAACAACTCCATCAACGGCACCATCTACCGCGACGGTGACCGCGACGGAAAGAAGGGCGACACCGAAGGACGCTACTCCGGCGTGACGGTCCAGCTCCTCGACAAGGACGGCAAGGTCATCGCCACCACGACGACCGACAAGGACGGCAAGTACTCCTTCGAGCACCTGCCCGACGGCACCTACTCCGTCAAGGTCGTCAAGGACGGTGCCCTCACCGACACCGACCAGACCGGCGACCCCGACAACAAAGCTGGACAACGCCTCCGAGCCGATCACCCTCGACGAGAAGAACCCCACCAAGGGTGACGTCGACTTCGGTTATGTCCCGAACAACACCATCAAGGGCACCGTCTACCGCGACGACAACCGCGACAAGACGATCAACGGTGACGAGCCCGGCCTCGAGCGTGTGAGCGTCCAGCTCCTCGACGAGGACGGCAAGGTCCTCCAGACCCTCGACACCGACGCGAACGGCAACTACGCCTTCCAGCACCTGCCCGACGGCAAGTACACCGTCAAGGTCGTGCGCTCCTCGTCCATCAAGGACTACGACCAGACCGAGGACCCCTGACGCCACCATCGACGACACCTCCGCGGTGTACACGATGGGCCCGGAGAACTCCCTGCAGGAAAAAGGTCAACTTCGGCTACGTCCCGGACTACTCGATTGCCGGTCGCGTCTACCGCGACTCCGACAAGTCCGGCTCCTACACCGACGGTGAAGAGACCTTCTCCGGCGTGACGGTCGACCTGCTCGACAAGGACGGCAACGTCGTGGCCACCACGACGACCGACAAGGACGGCAACTACTCCTTCGAGAAGCTGCCCGCCGGTACCTACCGCGTCAAGGTCCACCCGGACGGCGACCTCGCCGGCCTCGACCAGACTCGAGGACCCGGACGGTATCGCCGACTCCATGTCCGGTGAGATCACGATCGGCTTCGACAACCAGAAGGTCACCGGCGTGAACTTCGGTTACGTCGCGCCCGACGTCCCGGCCACCAAGCCGAAGCAGGGCCTCGCTCGCACCGGCTTCGACGGCCTGATCGGCGGGGCTGGCCTGGGAGTGGCCGTCGTTGGCGGCATGTTCCTGTGGATGCGTCGCCGTCGCCAGGACTGAGGATCATTCGGCCTGAGCCTCGACGAGGCAGTGGCTGAGTGAGCCGACAAGGGCGGGTACTTCGGTACCCGCCCCTTTGGCATGCCCGCCCTACGGCGTTCCCTGGTGGGCTTGAGGTTCTTCCTTGTGGCGCCGCTGGTGTTCCGGGCGCCGGAGGGCCCGGCCGCCCGCGAGGCTAGGGCGTCCTCACTTCGTTCGGCGCCGCGCCTCGAAGCCCAGCCAGGCCCCGCCACCGCCCACCGGCACCGCGGCAGATCCCTCGGCGCCCTCCACACCAGTGGTGCCTGGTGCGTTGATGGGCGCGGTGCATCGTCTCGTAGCCCGCCCTGGCCCTGCCGCCACCCACCGGTGCGGCCGGTGACTCTCGTGAAACCGTCATCACCTTTGCTGGTGCGCGCTCTGTCTCCAGTGAAACTAACGGCACCATTGCGAGGCAGAAACACCCGTTTTCGGCGCTATCTTGGTGAGCAAAGGCGTCGCGGGTTTCACGCAAGCGCGGTGAGGACCCCGCATTGGTGTTGACGGTTTCATCTCGCCGTGCGGAGAGCAGTTTCGGCGCGAAAAAGTTCGCCCTGCTCGGCCTGGTGTGGGCGTAAGCGCGAAAAAGTTCGCCCAGCATACGAAAAATGGCCCAAAAATGGTGTTATATGGCGTGCTGGGCGAGTTTTTTCGCGGGTGTGAGCTTGAATGCCTCGTGTGGGTGGCAGGTGGTCAGTCTCCAGTGTTCAAGCCACCGCGGCACCCGGTGTGACTGGTGTTGTGGGTGCCTGGGGATGTCGCGAAAGGTGGGCAGGGAAGCTGTTGCAAACGCAAACCTGTGCGGATGAAGCCGATGACGCCGCGTCCAACAATCTGCATGCAGAAGCGCCCGGGACCAGTCGGTCCCGGGCGCCCCGGCAACAATTGAGCTCCGATAACTAGCGGAACAACTCAGGGCGTTGGGCCCAATCATGAACAGCGCCAAGATCATCGACGAGCCCAGACCCACGCTGAAGCCGGCGATTACGTCGGT
>BNJU01004543.1_pt1 | contig 125537 bp, 152 predicted proteins | sample 8539281 | NCBI WGS metagenome assembly BNJU01 (sample SAMD00202456, study PRJDB9452) | human saliva metagenome | isolation source: human saliva | place: Japan | reverse complement strand
TGTAAATATCACATTGTGTTTACCCCTAAGTATAGACGAAAAGTGATCTATAATCAATATCGAAGTAGTTTAGGCGAAATATTTCATCTTTTGTGCAGTTATAAAGGTGTTGAAATTATCGAAGGTCACTTGATGCCTGATCATGTACATATGTTAGTAAGTATTCCACCGAGGATAAGTGTTTCAAGTTTCATGGGATATTTAAAAGGTAAAAGTGCACTCATGATGTTTGATAAACACGCTAATCTCAAGTACAAGTTTGGCAACCGGCATTTTTGGGCAGAAGGTTATTATGTGAGTACAGTAGGACTTAATGAAGCCACAATTAAGAAATATATTCAAGATTAAAGAAATTATCCAGTGGATGATTTCTTCACGAGTATGAAAATTCGAGAACGAGTAAAGCATGATATAGCATTAGATAAATTAAGTGTAAAAAGAATATGAGGATCCCTTTAGGGATAGTGGTAAGTAATGCGAACACCTCTTTGAGAGGTTTGTGAAGAGTCAAGAGCAATGAAACTTGAACAAAGTGAAAGCCAGCGTCTTTAGGCGCTGGCTGGTGATTTGGGCTTATAGCCCTGGTGCAAACCACCCGTTAGACGGGTGGTCATGATTTTATAAATGAAGTAAACTTCTCAAAATTCAAAAACTTAATTTTGGCATCTATAATTACCTTTTATATTTTATTTTTTTAGTTAGTTTAGCTTTTAAATTCTTCTTTTATAGGATTTGAAGCTTTTTTTAGTTCGTTTTTTTCTGTTAGACTAGTGTTAATAATAAGAAAGGGATTTTTTTATATGCTTCAAAAAAATTTTATGAACGAGCATTTGTCTTTTTGAAACTAGTTGAACAAGAATATGCTTCTTTATGCCAGAGTTCTGCTGAGTGGGAATCACTTCATCTTCGTTTTTTTACTTTATTATTTGATAAGATTTAGAATTAAAAAGCGATAAAGAGTTTTGTTTATATCATTTTCAGACGGCCTATCGCTTGTATCTAGATAAATTCTTGCTAGAAGGTACTACTCTAAGTTAGTGACGTTCATATATCATTTATCACGAACAATAATCTGTATTGATTTTATATTTTGTAGGATTTTTGTTTAATTTTTAAGGTTTTGAATTTTGTTATTTACAGAAATTCCAAATCTTTTTCCAGTGTTTCTTCTTGATAAAATGGTCTTTTTTTCTTATAATAAATTGTAAGATATAATTGCAGGTGAGACTCCTGCCATGTATATGAGAAAGGAAGAGCCTAGCGGCTCAGACAAGATTATGACTTCAGTTGTTGTTGTAGGTACCCAATGGGGCGATGAAGGTAAAGGGAAAATTACAGATTTTCTTTCAGCTAATGCAGAGGTGATTGCTCGTTACCAAGGTGGTGATAATGCTGGTCACACAATTGTGATTGATGGCAAGAAATTTAAGTTGCACTTGATTCCATCAGGTATTTTCTTCCCTGAAAAAATTTCAGTTATTGGGAATGGGATGGTTGTGAACCCGAAATCTCTTGTGAAAGAGTTGAGCTATCTTCATGAGGAAGGTGTGACAACTGATAACTTGCGTATTTCTGATCGTGCACATGTCATTTTGCCATATCATATTGAATTAGACCGTTTGCAAGAAGAAGCTAAGGGCGACAATAAAATCGGGACTACTATCAAGGGTATTGGCCCAGCCTACATGGATAAGGCTGCTCGTGTGGGAATTCGTATTGCGGATCTTTTGGATAAAGAGATTTTTCGTGAGCGTTTGGAACGCAATCTTGCGGAAAAGAATCGTTTGTTTGAAAAATTGTATGACAGTACCCCTATTTCAATTGATGATATTTTTGAAGAGTACTATGAGTATGGCCAACAAATCAAGCAGTATGTGACAGATACATCCGTTATCTTGAACGATGCGCTTGATAACGGCAAACGTGTGCTTTTTGAAGGTGCGCAAGGTGTCATGTTGGATATTGACCAAGGTACTTATCCATTTGTTACGTCATCAAACCCTGTCGCTGGTGGTGTGACAATTGGGTCTGGTGTTGGCCCAAGTAAGATTGACAAGGTTGTAGGTGTATGTAAAGCCTACACAAGTCGTGTAGGAGATGGACCTTTCCCAACTGAATTATTTGATGAAGTGGGAGATCGCATCCGTGAAGTAGGTCATGAGTATGGTACAACAACTGGGCGTCCACGTCGTGTGGGTTGGTTTGATTCCGTTGTGATGCGCCATAGTCGCCGTGTATCTGGTATTACCAATCTTTCATTGAATTCTATTGATGTTTTGAGCGGTTTGGATACTGTGAAATTTGTGTGGCTTATGATCTCGATGGTCAACGTATCGACCACTACCCAGCTAGTCTTGAGCAATTAAAACGTTGCAAACCTATCTACGAGGAATTGTCTGGTTGGTCAGAAGACATTACTGGAGTTCGTAATTTGGAAGATCTTCCTGAGAATGCACGTAACTATGTTCGTCGTGTGAGCGAGTTGGTTGGGGTTCGTATTTCTACTTTCTCAGTAGGTCCTGGTCGTGAACAAACTAATATTTTAGAAAGTGTTTGGTCATAGGAGATTTTTAAGATTAGTTTAAGACAGGTTGGGTATACTATAGATAGTTACAAGAAGACCTCCTAACTTGTTGTAACAAATATCCTAAACTTTTCTTTTTCATAATAATCTCCCTATTAAGTCACCGCATTCGGTGGCTTTTTTAGTTCATAAGTCCTATATAGGCTTCTACATGACTTTTTAAAATAAAGAAAAAAACAGTGGGATAGAAATCTCTAGACTAAGTCTCGATTTGGTAAACCTATATCTGTAAGATTTCAACATTTGAGTAAATTGGTTAATGTTGTGAATGGAGAAAAAGAAGTTTTGGTAAAAAGTAGCTTTTTGAATTCTAAAAATACCAACAAACAGTTTAATCTACTAATAAATTATAGGTTTACAACTAAGCAAAAAAATGAGGTTGGGATTTTTTTGATCCCAGCCTCTTCAGTGAACTATTTTCTTTAGAATTTATAAGTTAGATAAAATTAAATTTTTTTGTAAATTAGCTTATTTGATAACTTGGTTTCCTGATTTGTCATTTTGAATTTGGTTCATTTCGTGCATAAAAACATCTGCTTTCAGTTTATCTGTGATGATACTGACACTTATTAGCTTATTTAGATTTTTTTCTCATATCCTTCTAAAAAAATAGGATTTCTAATTTTCATGGTTAACTTTGCACAATTAAAGGGACGTTTTTTTAATGGTTATTTGTTCGATATCTTGAAGTTTAAATTGATAATGTAATACGCTGAGGCCTCTGCTACTATAGGTATAATACTGAACAGTATTGTTTTTTTATGAACTTCTAATTTTACTCCATTTATGAAGAGATAATACCCCATAAAACATAGAAGAAGTGGAGCATAAATCAGTACGATTGCTATAATAATCTTGTCTGTAAAATCGGTATTATAAGCTATCAGATGCTTTTAGAATCCAGAGAATCATAACAGATAAAGATATCATGAATGGTCCCCCTGTTCTATTAAATTGATTTTTATATGGAAACATTAAGGTAAATTTTGGTTTATCCAGTAATAACTCTAATTTCATCATTTACCCTTTCATATTGTTTATTGTATAAATTTCAGTATATTCATTTCTTGAACTTTCTATGTCAGTTATCTTCATTATTTTAAGTTCATGATTTCTGATTTTTCTATCAATTTTGCTAATATTATACTCTTTTTAAAAACATTATTTCTATAATCCAGCGATTTAATACTATCTAAAGTTAGTCAGTGTAAATATTATAGAGCACTTTTTTTGTCTAGGAAAACATGCTATAATGATAGAATTGATAAGCAGGAAAAGAGAGAAACTATGGATTATACAGTTGAAGAAAAAGAAGCTTTTATGAGAGAGGCTTTGAGAGAGGCAGAAATTGCTCTGGAACACGATGAAATTCCAATTGGTTGTGTGATTGTTAAGGATGGAGAGATCATTGGTCGTGGGCATAATGCGCGCGAGGAGTTGCAACGGGCGATCATGCATGCAGAAATCATGGCCATAGAGAATGCGAACGCGAGTGAAGAAAGTTGGCGTTTGCTGGATTGTACGCTTTTTGTGACTATTGAGCCATGTGTTATGTGTAGTGGGGCAATCGGGCTTGCACGTATTCCAAACGTAGTCTACGGGGCTAAGAATCAGAAATTTGGTGCAGCTGGAAGTTTGTACGATATCTTGACAGATGAGCGTCTCAATCATCGTGTAGAGGTTGAAACGGGAATTTTGGAAGATGAATGTGCAGCTATTATGCAGGACTTTTTCCGAAATCGACGGAAAAAATAATTTCTCTTTCAAAACGGAGGGGAATGTGGTATAATAAATAGTGGAGCAACAGTTCTGCGTGAAGCGGGTCAGGGGAGGAATCCAGCAGCCCTAAGCGATGTGAATTGTGTGCTCTTTTTTCGTGCTTTTTCCGAATAAATAAGATAGAATAATCTAGAATAAGTGATAATAGAAAAGAGAAGATGATGAAAATTCGTGGTTTTGAATTGGTTTCGAGTTTTACAGATGAAAATTTATTGCCTAAGCGTGAGACAGCTCATGCGGCTGGTTACGACTTAAAGGTTGCGGAACGCACCGTGATTGCGCCAGGAGAGATTGTCTTGGTTCCGACAGGTGTTAAGGCCTATATGCAACCGACAGAAGTGCTCTATCTCTATGATCGTTCATCAAACCCTCGCAAGAAGGGCTTGGTCTTGATTAACTCGGTTGGGGTCATTGATGGGGATTATTATGGAAATCCTGGAAATGAAGGGCATATTTTTGCGCAGATGAAGAATATCACAGACCAAGAGGTTGTTCTTGAAGTTGGGGAACGTGTGGTTCAGGCTGTCTTTGCTCCTTTCTTAATTGCAGACGGAGATGAGGCAGATGGAGTGCGGACAGGTGGGTTTGGTTCGACAGGGCACTAGGATGAAGATTATCTTTGTGCGTCATGGGGAGCCAGATTATCATGAATTAGAGGAACGTTCTTATACAGGTTTTGGGATGGATTTGGCCCCCTTATCTGAGAAGGGACGACAACAAGCTCAGGAACTTTGGCAAAATTCTTTGCTACAATCAGCTAACCTACTAGTGACTTCAGCAGTAACGAGAGCTTTAGAAACGGCTTTTTATGTATCTTGTGCTACTGGACTTCCTTTGAGAGTGGAGCCTATGTTACACGAATGGCAGGTCTATGAAGCAGGAATAGAAAACTTTGAAAGAGCTAGATGTCTGTTTTTAGAAAACAATGGAGAGTTGCTCCCCAATGCCCCTATTCAATATGAGACAGCTGCGGAGATGAAGTCTCGTTTTCTAGAATGCATGGTTAAGTATCGAGAACATCAGACTGTGGTAGTTGTCGCTCATCGAATGCTCATACGTCAATTTGTGCCAAATGAGAAGATTGATTTTTGCCAAGTGATTGAGTGTGAGATAGAGATTTAGAAAGAGGTTTATTATCGCAAAGAAAAAAGCGACATTTGTATGTCAAAATTGTGGGTATAATTCCCCAAAATATCTAGGGCGTTGTCCTAACTGTGGGTCTTGGTCTTCTTTTGTAGAAGAGGTTGAGGTTGCCGAGGTCAAGAATGCGCGTGTATCCTTGACAGGGGAGAAAACCAAGCCCATGAAACTGGCTGAGGTGACTTCAATCAATGTCAATCGAACCAAGACGGAGATGGAGGAATTTAACCGAGTGCTTGGAGGCGGAGTGGTACCAGGGAGTCTCGTCCTTATCGGTGGGGATCCAGGGATTGGGAAATCAACCCTTCTCTTTACAAGTATCGACTCAGCTGTCCCAAGTAGGGACTGTTCTCTATGTCAGCGGGGAGGAGTCTGCCCAGCAGATTAAACTCCGTGCAGAGCGCTTGGGGGATATTGATAGTGAGTTTTATCTCTATGCAGAGACTAATATGCAGAGTGTTCGTGCTGAGGTGGAGCGCATCCAACCAGATTTTCTCATCATTGACTCTATCCAGACTATTATGTCTCCTGAAATTTCAGGGGTGCAAGGATCTGTGTCTCAGGTGCGTGAGGTGACGGCTGAGCTTATGCAACTGGCTAAGACTAATAACATTGCCATTTTTATCGTAGGGCATGTGACTAAGGAAGGAACCTTGGCGGGTCCGCGTATGTTGGAGCATATGGTGGATACGGTGCTTTACTTTGAAGGGGAGCGTCACCATACCTTCCGTATTTTGAGGGCAGTCAAAAACCGTTTTGGTTCCACTAATGAGATTGGCATTTTTGAGATGCAGTCGGGTGGATTGGTTGAGGTCCTCAATCCGAGTCAAGTTTTCCTAGAAGAGCGTTTGGACGGAGCTACTGGTTCGTCAATCGTTGTGACCATGGAAGGAACTCGTCCGATTTTGGCGGAGGTACAGGCTTTGGTAACACCGACCATGTTTGGGAATGCCAAGCGTACTACGACAGGTCTTGACTTCAATCGTGCGAGTCTGATTATGGCTGTTTTGGAAAAACGTGCAGGATTGCTCTTGCAAAATCAGGATGCCTATCTCAAATCTGCTGGTGGTGTCAAATTGGATGAGCCTGCCATTGACTTGGCTGTTGCGGTTGCTATTGCTTCTAGTTACAAGGACAAGCCTACCAATCCTCAGGAATGTTTTGTGGGTGAACTGGGCTTGACTGGAGAGATTCGACGCGTGAATCGTATCGAACAACGCATCAATGAAGCGGCTAAGCTTGGATTTACAAAAATCTATGTACCCAAGAATTCCTTGACAGGAATCACTCCGCCCAAAGAAATTGAGGTCATTGGTGTGACAACGATTCAGGAAGTTTTGAAAAAGGTCTTTGCATAATCCGTGACAAATCCTCTTAAAAATGATAAGATAGGAGAAATGTTTGATGATCAAATTTTTAAGGGGGAAATCGTGTCGTATTTTGAACAGTTTATGCAAGCCAATCAGGCTTATGTTGCCCTTCATGGGAAATTAAATCTGCCACTTAAGCCGAAAACAAGAGTAGCAATTGTGACCTGTATGGACTCACGGCTACACGTCGCGCAAGCTCTGGGTCTGGCACTTGGGGATGCCCATATCTTGCGGAATGCGGGTGGTCGAGTAACTGAGGACATGATTCGTTCACTGGTGATTTCCCAGCAACAAATGGGGACAAGAGAAATTGTGGTGCTTCACCATACAGACTGTGGAGCTCAAACTTTTCAAAATGAGTCTTTTCATGAACATTTGAAACACGAGCTCGGAGTTGATGTGTCTGATCAAGATTTTTTACCATTCCAGGATGTTGAAGAGAGTGTGAGAGAGGACATGCAGTTGCTTCGAGAATCTCCACTGATTCCTGATGATGTGGTTATTTCAGGTGCTGTCTATGATGTGGATACAGGAAGTATGAGAGAAGTATACTAACTTTGTCTCGAAAAAATTTCATCCTAGCATAAAATCGATTGTTAAAATGTAGGATTTTTTTAATTTTAATATAGCTAATATAAAAAAAGTAAAAAAACAAGGGTATAAATGTTTGCTCTTGTTTTATTTTTGATTGAAAAATAAAGGAAAAAGCGCTACAATGGTAGATGTAAAATGTTGTGTAAAAAACAAGCGATACATAAATACCGGAGGAAATCATGTCTTTTTCTGATTTAAAGCTGTTTGCCCTTTCTTCTAATAGAGAATTGGCAGAGCGTGTGGCGCAAGAGATTGGAATAGAGTTGGGGAAATCGACTGTTCGCCAATTTTCAGATGGGGAGATTCAAGTCAACATTGAAGAATCAATCCGTGGAAAACACGTCTTTATCCTACAATCAACGAGCTCACCTGTAAATGACAATCTGCTCGAAATTTTGATCATGGTAGATGCCTTGAAGCGTGCTAGTGCAGAATCTGTCAATGTTGTTATGCCCTACTATGGTTATGCACGTCAGGATAGAAAAGCAAGAGCGCGTGAGCCAATCACTTCAAAACTCGTTGCCAATATGCTAGAAGTGGCTGGAGTGGATCGTTTGTTGACGATTGATTTGCACGCTGCACAGATTCAGGGATTCTTTGATATTCCTGTAGATCACTTGATGGGTGCTCCATTGATTGCGGACTATTTTGAACGTCGTGGCATGGTCGGCTCTGACTACGTGGTTGTCAGCCCAGACCATGGTGGGGTGACTCGTGCTCGTAAATTGGCAGAGTTTTTGAAAACTCCGATTGCGATTATTGACAAACGTCGCAGTGTAGACAAGATGAATACCAGCGAAGTGATGAACATTATCGGTAAGGTAGAAGGTAAGACTTGTATCTTGATTGACGACATGATCGATACAGCTGGAACCATCTGTCATGCAGCGGATGCTCTTGCTGAAGCAGGTGCGGTTGAAGTTTACGCAAGCTGTACGCACCCAGTTCTTTCAGGACCGGCTATGGATAATATCCAAATCAGCTATTAAGAAATTAGTTGTTTTGGATACCATCTACCTACCAGAAGAGCGTTTGATTGATAAGATTGAACAAATTTCGATTGCTCATCTTCTAGGCGATGCTATTATCCGTATCCACGAAAAACGTCCTCTTTCTCCTTTGTTTAGCATTGAGAAAAAGATTTAATCTTTCACTTGAAATAGATAGTTCTCCTAGCAGGTTTCTTTTCTTGCTAGGAGATTTTTATAGTCAAAATCTGCAAGCCTTTTCAAAATATGCTATACTGATGAAAAAGGAGGATTTCTATGAGTCAAGAATTTATCAATCCAAGTGATGGTGTGATTCGTCAGTATTTAGCAACCAGTAAAACCTTAGCGGTAGTGGGCTTGTCCGACCGTGAGGAAACCACTAGCAATCGAGTGACCAAGGAAATGCAGGCTAGAGGCTATAAAATCATTCCAGTTAATCCCAAGGCTGCAGGTGGCGAAATCTTGGGAGAAAAGGCCTATGCAAGCCTAGCTGAGATCCCTTTTCCTGTAGATATTGTCGATGTTTATCGTCGTAGTGAGTTTTTGCCAGATGTGGCGCGTGATTTTCTCAAGGCTGATGCTAAGATTTTCTGGGCACAACTGGGACTTGAAAGCCTAGAAGCAGAAGAAATCTTGCGTGCTGGAGGATGCGACGACATCGTAATGAATCGTTGTATTAAGAGAGAACATACTCGCTTAATTCTTGAGCAATAAAAAGGTAGCCATGGGCTACCTTTTTATATTATAAAGTACCAATCAATGCTTGCATGCCAAGACTGGTAAGGATGATGGCAATCCAGCAAAGGGCTCCAAGGAGAATGGATTTTCCGCTGGATTTGACCATGGCTACTAGATTTGTTTTGAGACCGATAGCACTCATGGCCATGATAATGAGGAATTTGGAGAGTTGTTTGAGAGGGGTGAAGAAGCTACTAGACACACCGAGAGAGGTGAGAAGAGTCGTTAAGAGAGAGGCTAGGATGAAATAAAGGATAAAAAGTGGGAAGACTTTTTTTAGTTGGAAATCTTGGCTGTTTTTTTGCTGGCGACTTTGCCAGTAGGAGAGAAAGAGAGTGATGGGAATGATTGCTAAGGTGCGCGTGAGTTTGACAATGGTTGCAGACTCAAGGGTATTGGTTTGGTAAAGACTGTCCCAGGCACTAGCTGTGGCCGTTACAGAAGAAGTATCATTGACCGCAGTTCCTGCAAAGAGGGCAAAGCCGTCATTGGATAGGTGAAGCCAGGTTCCTAGAGTTGGAAAGATGAGCGCAGCCAAGACATTGAAGAAAAAGATAACGGAAATGGCTTGGGCAACTTCTTTTTCCTTGGCATGGATAACGGGCGCTGTCGCAGCAATGGCAGAACCACCACAGATAGAAGAACCCACACCAATCAAGATAGCCAGTTTTGTGTCTAGCGCAAAGAAACGCTGGAAGAGGTAGGCGACGATTAAGGAAATAGAAATGGTGGAAAGGATGACAGGGAGTGAAGATTGTCCAACTGCGAAGACTTGCGAGATATTGAGACCAAAACCGAGTAAGATAACGGCATACTGGAGCAATTTTTTGGAACTAAAGGTCAAACCTGCATCTAGTTGTTTGTAGGGTGAGAGCCAGGGGTGGAGGAGCATTCCAGCAAAAATTGCAAAGACAGGTGCGCCCACGACGGGGAAAAATCCTCCTAGAAACCAAGAAATGATAGAAATGAGAAGGCAGGCCAAGATTCCTGCCCCGTTTTTTGATAAAAATGACATATGAACCTCCGAAAATAAGCACTTATTATTATAGTCCTGTCGAGAAGAAAAGTAAAACAGAAAGTGAAAAATCCGGGTTTCAGATGGATTTTGCGGTCAGGGAGCTTTTGTAGTATAATAGTACTATGTTCTGTAAGCAAGGGGGATATCTATGGACTTAACCAAGCGCTTTAATAAACAGTTAGACAAGATTCAAGTTTCCTTGATTCGCCAGTTTGACCAGGCAATTTCAGAGATTCCTGGGGTCTTGCGTTTGACCTTGGGGGAACCTGATTTTACAACGCCAGATCATGTCAAGGAGGCAGCCAAGCGGGCCATTGACCAGAACCAATCCTACTATACAGGGATGAGTGGTTTGCTGACTCTACGTCAGGCAGCCAGTGACTTTGTTAAGGAAAAGTACCAACTGGACTATGCTCCTGAAAATGAAATCTTGGTTACAATTGGGGCGACAGAGGCTTTATCTGCTACTTTGACGGCTATTTTGGAAGAGGGGGACAAGGTGCTCTTGCCAGCTCCTGCCTATCCAGGATATGAGCCGATTGTCAATCTAGTTGGGGCAGAGATTGTGGAGATTGATACAACTGAAAATGGTTTTGTCTTGACTCCTGAGATGTTGGAAAAGGCCATTTGGAGCAAGGGGACAAGCTCAAAGCTGTCATTCTCAACTATCCAGCTAATCCGACAGGAATTACCTATAGTCGGGAGCAGTTGGAAGCCTTGGCAGACGTTTTACGCAAGTATGAGATTTTTGTTGTCTGTGATGAGGTTTACTCAGAATTAACCTATACAGGCGAAGCCCATGTATCTCTGGGAACTATGCTGAGAGACCAGGCTATTATTATCAATGGTTTATCTAAGTCTCATGCTATGACAGGTTGGCGTTTAGGCTTTATCTTTGCTCCTGCAGCTTTCACAGCTCAGTTGATCAAGAGTCACCAATATTTGGTTACTGCCGCAAACACTATGGCTCAACATGCTGCGGTGGAGGCCTTGACGGCTGGTAAAAACGACGCAGAGCCTATGAAAAAGGAATACATCCAGCGTCGAGATTATATCATCGAAAAGATGACTGCTCTTGGTTTTGAGATTATCAAACCAGACGGTGCCTTCTATATCTTTGCTAAGATTCCAGCGGGCTACAATCAAGACTCCTTTGCTTTTCTGAAGGATTTTGCCTATAAGAAGGCCGTTGCCTTTATCCCTGGTGCAGCCTTTGGACGTTACGGAGAAGGCTATGTGCGTCTGTCTTATGCAGCCAGCATGGAAACAATCAGAGAGGCCATGAAACGACTTGAGGAGTACATGAGAGAAGCATGATTCAGTCTATCACGAGTCAAGGTCTCGTACTCTACAATCGTAACTTTCGTGAGGATGACAAGCTAGTCAAAATTTTTACCGAGCAGGCGGGCAAGCGCATGTTTTTCGTTAAACACGCTGGCCAGTCCAAACTAGCTCCAGTTATTCAGCCCTTGGTGTTGGCACGATTTCTCTTGCGCATCAATGATGATGGGCTTAGCTACATCGAGGACTACCATGAGGTGATGACCTTCCCCAAGATTAATAGTGATCTCTTTGTCATGGCCTATGCAACCTATGTGGCTGCCCTTGCAGATGCTAGTTTGCAGGATAATCAGCAGGATGCTCCCTTGTTTGCTTTCTTGAGGAAGACTCTGGAGTTGATGGAAGCAGGCTTGGATTATCAGGTTTTAACCAATATTTTTGAAATTCAAATTTTGACCCGATTTGGAATTAGCCTCAATTTTAATGAATGTGTCTTTTGCCATCGGGTGGGTCAGGCCTTTGACTTTTCTTTCAAATATGGAGCCTGCCTTTGCCCAGAGCATTATCATGAGGATGAGAGACGTTGCCATCTCAATCCCAATATTCCTTATCTACTCAACCAATTCCAAGCTATTGATTTTGAAACCTTGGAGACTATTTCGCTTAAGGCAGAAATCAAGCAAGAGCTACGCCAATTTATGGATCAACTCTACGAAGAGTACGTCGGAATTCACCTAAAATCAAAGAAATTTATCGATTCCCTAGCCGACTGGGGACAATTACTAAAAGAGGAAGACAAATGAAAAAAATCGCAGTAGATGCTATGGGGGGCGATTACGCACCTCAAGCCATCGTTGAGGGTGTCAATCAAGCCCTTGCTGACTTTTCAGATATTGAGATTCAACTCTATGGAGACGAAAGCAAAATCAAGCAATATCTAACAGCGACAGAGCGTGTCAGTATCATCCATACGGATGAGAAAATTGACTCAGATGATGAGCCGACAAAAGCAATCCGTAAGAAGAAATGCCAGCATGGTATTAGCAGCCAAGGCAGTCAAAGAGGGAGAAGCAGACGCCATCCTCTCAGCTGGGAACACAGGTGCCTTGTTGGCTGCAGGATTCTTCATCGTGGGTCGTATCAAAAATATCGATCGTCCAGGACTCATGTCTACCTTGCCGACTGTAGATGGGAAAGGTTTTGACATGCTGGACCTCGGTGCTAATGCGGAAAATACAGCTCAGCACCTCCATCAATACGCTGTCCTCGGTTCCTTCTATGCAAAAAATGTCCGTGGCATTGCGCAACCACGTGTTGGTTTGCTCAACAATGGAACAGAGAGTAGTAAGGGCGACCCACTTCGCAAGGAAACCTACGAATTATTAGCGGCTGATGAAAGTTTGAACTTTATCGGAAACGTGGAAGCGCGTGATTTGATGAATGGCGTTGCGGATGTTGTTGTGGCAGATGGTTTCACGGGAAACGCTGTGCTCAAATCCATTGAAGGAACAGCCATGGGAATCATGGGTTTGCTCAAGATTGCTATTACAGGTGGTGGTCTCCGAGCGAAACTAGGCGCCCTCCTTCTCAAAGACAGCCTCAGAGGTTTGAAAAAACAGCTTAACTATTCAGATGTTGGTGGAGCGGTCTTGTTTGGTGTCAAGGCACCGGTTGTCAAGACTCATGGCTCAAGCGATGCCAAGGCTGTGTATAGTACAATTCGCCAGATTCGTACCATGCTAGAAACAGACGTAGTTGCCCAGACTGCGCGTGAATTTTCAGGAGAATAAAAGAGATGACAGAAAAAGAAATTTTTGACCGTATTGTGACCATTATCCAAGAGCGACAGGGAGAGGATTTTGTCGTGACAGAATCTTTGAGTCTGAAAGACGACTTGGATGCTGACTCAGTGGACTTGATGGAGTTTGTCTTGACGCTAGAAGATGAATTTGGTATCGAGATCAGCGATGAGGAAATTGACCAATTGCAAAGTGTAGCAGATGTGGTCAGAACTATTAAAGGTAAGATATAGCCAAAAGCAACATGCAAGTCATGTTGTTTTTTTGTTTGCAGAAAAAAGAAAAACGTTAAAATTTTTTGTAGAAATTGCGAATAAAGAGATGAGAAAGAAAAAAGGAGGAACGTTCATGTACATGCCAATCTTGTATCCATGGTACATCAAGTGGTTTTTAAAATAAAAATGAAACAGTTGTTCATTTTCGAATTGTTTTTCGAATAGATAGGTAAGAGGAAAAGGAAGGAGACTACGCGATGTATTTACCAATCTTATTGCCATGGTTTATCAAATGGTATTTAAAATAAATGAAATTTACCTGTTCATTTTAAATCACTTCTCGAATAGATAAGTGAGAAGAAAAAGGAAGGAGAAAAAAATGATTTCAGTAATTTATCCAATCTGGTTTTTAAAAATGGTTTAAAAATCTAGAAGTCGTAAACTAAAAAAATAGAAATAAAGGAGAAAAAAGATGACAAACTTTGACAAAATGGAACAGAACTTTGTAACTCTTACAGAAGAAGAGTTGATGGATGTGGATGGGGGTTCTGTTACTGCTGTGGTAGTAGGGGGCATCCTACTTATTGGCGGTATTGCTTGGGGATACTTTATGTGATAATAGGAGGATAAAATGAATATGAATAATTTAAATAATTGGCCAGAGTTGACAGAAGACGAATTAATGAATACTGATGGAGGCGTGATCACATTCGCTACGATTGGTATTGGAGTGACTATTTTCCTTGGCGGTAGATTAATCGGGCAAGATTTAAAGCGTAGGTTTGGATAAAAAGTGATTAGGTATGAAAAATCGAAAAAATTTAATAGGCGTGCTTTTAATCAGTTTTGGAGCACTCTGCGTTCTAGGTGATTTAAATGTAATTACCTTTAAAGTTGATCAGTATGTAGGCTCGGAATTATGGATTCCAATCCTTATTTTAATGATGAGTTATTTGGATTCAGGCAAAAACAAGGTTTAAAGAGAACTATTGTTAGTGTGTGGGAAATACTATTGAATAGTCATCTTTTAGTTACTATCAATGAAAAAAGAACTAAAAAAATGGAGAAATAAATGAAGATTTCAGAAGAATTTTCAGTAATTATTATATCAGCTTCAGGAATAGTAGAGCTTTTGGTTGGAGTAGCTATTGGATTAGCCAGTATTATTTAAAAAGGAGAGAGAAAAATGAAAAAACTGGATGAAAAATTTGACATCATGACAGAAGCAGATTTGGCTCTTACTGAAGGAGGCTTCGTTGTCACTACTTCCACAGCAATAGCTTGGGGTATATTAGGAGTAGCTTCTTATATGTATGGGCGTTATCTAGGAAGTAGACGTTAAGCTAAAAATTTGGGATAAAGTAGGTAAGGAAATTAACCATGAATCACAACATTAATCTCAACACACTCTTACCTAAATTAGCCACTGTATTTCCTTTGTTGGCAATCGGCCTGCATCTTGCGCTTCATGTGATTCGTACAGGTTCATTAGTATCCTTTGATTGGCAATGGACTTTAGTTGGTTTGCTTGCTTCTGGCTATTTTGGTATTTTTTGTAAAGATTTGTCAAAAAATAATCAAAACTATAAATGATGAATCTGAATGAAAAGGATTTTGTGCATGTGAATGGCGGAGTTTTTCCACCTTTCTTATCAGGTAAATAGGAGTCTACCATGAAAAAATTCTTATTAGGATTTGCTGAGGGATATTTTATTGTATCACTCATTATCTACATCGCAACGTATTTGATTTTGAAAAAACCGATCAATACCTTGTTTTATCCAGAAACCTATCCAATTCTGCTTGGTCTGTTTTATGTAGGATATAAGTACGAAACAAAAGAAAGTACGATTGGGAATTGATGGACCATCAGATTGGAGTTCGGGATGAAAGTTGTTCAATTACTAGGAAAGTTTGGCCAGAGACCACTGTATTGTTTAGCTCGATGGCTTATCTAATTATTAGAATCTTGGCTGATGTAAACAAAATAAACCTACCTACATGGTTTGAATATCTTGATATACCTACGATTTCATTATTCTTGATGATCTTTATCTTACTTTATAGAAGTGAAGAAAAAGATAATAAACGATGACAACATGAGTCTGATTTCTGTAGCTTCAGTATAAGAGAAATATTGGAGTGTTAGACCAATGAACCGTAATCTACATTTAGTGAGGAAGGTGTCTGTATGTTAAAAAAGAAGTGATGTTATTAGGAGGGCTTCTACTAGTACGCATTGTACTACCTATCCTGCAAGTTTTAATGGACTATAATCTATTACCAGGAAAGTGTAGTGTAAATTTTATGGAAGTTTCAGACTTGTTCTCTTATCCCCTACTTCTTTTAATCATTTATATAGCGGTAAAATACCATACTATCCAGAAAAATAACGGCTAAAGAAGGAAATGAGGGCGAAAAATGACTAAGATTTTAAAAATCTATTCTTGTATTTATTTTCCTATTTTTTTGATGAATATTTTTCATCTTTGGGATACTAGCAACCCTGGGATTTCAGCTGACAATGAGTGAAAAGAGTTATATTGTACCACCGCTGTTTTCGATTATCGTTTTGTACACCATTCACAAAAGAAGTGGGAAAGGTAAGAAATCTCTGTAATTGAATGTTCTAGACAGGACTCTTGTTCTGCCTATTTTCTTTGACAAAAAGTGCTGTTTAGGCGTGGATATTGTTTTTTCAGAAATAATTCCCTTATTTCTTACTTGTTTGGTTAAAATAATCTTACAAAGCTTTTAAGAGATTGTTAGAAAAAAAGGAGAAGGATATGAAATTTAAGAAAAGGCACTACCGTCCTCAGGTGGATCAGATGGATTGTGGCGTGGCTTCCTTGGCTATGGTCTTTGGTTACTACGGTAGTTATTACTCTTTGGCTCATCTACGAGAACTAGCTAAGACGACCATAGATGGGACAACTGCTTTGGGTCTTGTAAAGGTGGCAGAGGAAATTGGCTTTGAGACGCGAGCTATCAAGGCGGATATGACGCTCTTTGACTTGCCAGATTTGACCTTTCCCTTTGTGGCTCATGTGCTTAAGGAAGGGAAATTGCTCCACTACTATGTGGTGACAGGTCAGGATAAAAAGCACATCCATATCGCTGATCCAGATCCTGGTGTCAAGCTGACCAAGATTTCCCGTGAGCGATTTGCGCAAGAGTGGACAGGGATCAGTCTCTTTATGGCGCCATCTCCGGACTATAAGCCCCATAAGGAGAAAAAACAGGGGCTCCTATCCTTCTTGCCAATCTTACTCAAACAGCGTGGCTTAATTACCAATATCGTCCTAGCGACACTCTTGGTAACCCTGATCAACATTGTAGGTTCTTATTATCTTCAGTCCATCATTGATAGTTACGTACCAGACCAGATGCGTACGACGCTAGGAATTATTTCTATTGGTTTGGTCATCGTCTATATTCTCCAGCAGATTTTGTCTTATGCTCAGGAGTATCTCTTGCTGGTCCTTGGGCAACGCTTGTCAATTGACGTGATTTTGTCCTACATCAAGCATGTTTTTCACCTGCCGATGTCCTTTTTTGCGACACGCAGGACAGGAGAGATTGTATCTCGTTTTACGGATGCTAATAGTATCATTGATGCGCTAGCTTCGACCATCTTGTCTATCTTTTTAGATGTGTCGACGATTTTGATTATTTCGCTTGTCTTGTTTTCACAAAATATGACGCTCTTTTTCATTAGTCTGCTTGCACTTCCCATCTATACAGTGATTATCTTTGCCTTTATGAAGCCTTTTGAAAAGATGAATCGGGACACTATGGAAGCCAATGCAGTTCTGTCTTCTTCTATCATCGAGGACATCAACGGTATTGAGACTATTAAATCTTTGACTAGTGAAAGTTCACGCTATCAAAAGATTGATAAGGAATTTGTAGCTTATCTGAAAAAATCTTTTACCTATAGTCGGGCAGAAAGTCAGCAAAAGGCATTGAAAAAGTTGCTCAGCTCCTGCTCAATGTTGCCGTTCTCTGGATGGGAGCAGTTCTCGTCATGGATGGCAAGATGAGTTTGGGTCAGCTGATTACCTATAATACTTTGCTTGTTTACTTTACCAATCCTTTGGAAAATATGATCAACCTGCAAACCAAACTTCAGACAGCGCAGGTTGCCAATAATCGTTTAAATGAAGTGTATCTAGTAGCTTCGGAGTTTGAGGAGAAGAAAACGGTCGAGGATTTGAGCATGATGAAGGGAGATATGACTTTCAATCAGGTTCACTACAAGTATGGTTACGGTCGAGATGTTTTGTCGGATATCAATTTGACGATTCCGCAAGGTTCTAAAGTGGCTTTTGTGGGAATTTCAGGATCAGGCAAGACAACTTTGGCCAAGATGATGGTTAATTTTTACGATCCAAGTCAGGGAGAGATTAGTCTGGGTGGTGTCAATCTCAATCAGATTGATAAAAAGGCTTTGCGCCAGTATATCAACTATCTGCCTCAACAGCCCTATGTCTTTAACGGAACGATTTTGGAGAATCTTCTCCTTGGAGCCAAGGAAGGGACGACCCAGGAAGATATCCTACGAGCAGTTGAATTGGCTGAGATTCGGGAAGATATTGAGCGGATGCCATTGAATTACCAGACAGAGTTGACTTCGGACGGAGCTGGAATTTCTGGCGGACAACGGCAGAGAATCGCTCTGGCGCGTGCTCTTTTAACGGATGCACCTGTTTTGATATTGGACGAGGCGACCAGCAGTCTGGATATCTTGACGGAGAAGCGGATTGTGGATAATCTCATGGCTTTAGACAAGACCTTGATTTTCATTGCTCACCGCTTAACCATTGCTGAGCGGACAGAGAAGGTTGTTGTTTTGGATCAGGGCAAGATTATCGAAGAAGGAAACCATGTAGACTTGCTTGCCCGAGGTGGATTTTACGCCCATTTGGTGAATAGCTAGAAAGAGGAGAAGATGAAACCAGAATTTTTAGAAAGCGCGGAGTTTTACCATCGTCGTTACCATAATTTCCAGTCGCGTGATTTTACCCATGTCGCTTCTGCTCGTGTTTCTGTTTGGATTTGCAGTCTTTGCAGAGAAGGAGATTAGTTTGTCTACCAGAGCGACTGTCGAACCTAGTCGGATCATTGCCAATATCCAATCGACTAGCAATCAACGCATTGTGGCTAATTATCTAGAAGAAAACAAACTAGTCAAGCAGGGAGATCTCCTCGTTCAGTACCAGCAAGGGGCGGAAGCCGTTCAGGTTGAAGCATACGCCAATCAGTTGGAGATGTTAAAGGATCAAAAAAAGCAGTTGGGTTATTTGCAATCCAGTTTGAAAGAGGGGACTGATCAATTTCCAGAGGCGGATAAGTTTGGATACCAGGAGATGTTTCGAGACTATCTCAGCCAAGCTAGTAGTCTTAGGAGCAATGTTTCGCAACAAAATGCCAACATCTCCTCGCAGAATGCGGCAGCAAGTCATAGCCAGGCCGAGATTGGCAATCTTATTAGCCAAACGCAGGATAAAATTCGAGATTACAAAACAGCTAAGTCGGCGATTGAAACAGGAGCTCAACTGGATAGTCAAAATGTAGCCTACTCATTTTATCAGACCTATAAAAACCAAGCTGGAGAAGATCCGCAAACCAAATCGCAAGTTATTGCACAGGTGGATGCACAAATTGCTCAGCTAGAGTCTAGTTTAGCTACTTATCGTGTACAGTATGCGGGTTCTGGAGCTCAACAAGCCTACGCAACGGGACTGGATAGCCAACTGGAATCGCTCAAGTCTCAGCACTTAGTCAAAGTTGGCCAGGAATTAACTCTTCTAGATCAGAAAATTTTAGAAGCAGAGTCGGGTAAGAAAGTCCAAGGAGGTCTCCTAGATAAGGGGAAGATTACAGCAAGCGAGGATGGGGTGCTTCACCTTAATCCTGAGACCAGTGATTCTACCATGGTTGCAGAAGGAACCCTGCTAGCCCAACTGTATCCGGCCTTGGAAAGAGAAGGCAAAACCAAACTCACAGCTTATCTCAGTTCGAAAGATGTTGCAAGGCTAAAAGTAGGTGATTTTGTTCGCTTCACTACAACCAAGGATGCCAACAAAGAGCTCGTTCTTGTTTCTGCGATTACGAATATTGATGCGACAGCTACCAAGACTGAAAAGGGAAATTTCTTTAAATAGAGGCGGAGACAAGTCTGGCTCCTGAACAAGCAGAAGAGCTTCGCTACGGTTCAGAAGGACGTTTGACACTAATCACAGGAAAGAAAAGTTATCTGCGATACTACTTAGATCAATTTTTGAACAGAGAATAATGTTTGTTTTTAACGCAATATTATACTTTTAGAACTGTAAAATGTTTTTGATTTTACAGTTTTTTTCTTAATGTTGAAAAATAGACACCTTCATCTTCGTTCGCAAATTCTTGCTATTCTTGCTATTTTGTAGTAAAATGAAGTAAAAGAAATACGAAAGGCGAACTTTAAAAATGTCAAAAAAACTGATCTATTCGGGAAAAGCCAAGGATATCTATACAACTGAGGATGAAAATCTCATTATTTCAACTTACAAGGACCAGGCAACTGCCTTCAACGGTGTCAAGAAGGAACAGATTGCGGGCAAGGGAGTGTTAAATAATCAGATTTCATCTTTTATTTTTGAGAAATTAAATGCGGCTGGTGTAGCGACTCACTTTGTGGAGAAACTTTCGGACACGGAACAGCTCAATAAAAAGGTTGAGATTATTCCTTTGGAAGTTGTGCTCCGCAACTACACGGCTGGTTCCTTTTCAAAACGTTTTGGCGTAGAAGAAGGTATCGCATTTGAGACTCCAATTGTCGAATTTTACTATAAAAATGATGATTTGGATGATCCCTTTATCAATGACGAGCATGTGAAATTCCTTAAAATTGCGGATGATCAGCAGATTGCCTACTTGAAGGAAGAAACGCGTCGTATCAATGAACTTTTGAAAACCTGGTTTGCTGAGATTGGGCTTAAGTTGATTGACTTTAAGCTAGAGTTCGGTTTTGATAAGGATGGCAAGATTATCTTGGCAGACGAATTTTCACCAGATAACTGCCGTTTGTGGGATGCGGATGGCAACCACATGGACAAGGATGTTTTCCGTCGTGGCTTGGGTGAATTGACTGATGTTTACGAGATTGTCTGGGAAAAGTTGCAAGGTTTAAAATAACACCTTCAAGGTTATTTGGGAACATTGCAAGAACTGAAATAAAGGAATAAGAATTGATGGATAAACGTATTTTTGTTGAAAAAAAGGCTGATTTTCAGGTCAAGTCAGAGAGTTTGGTAAGAGAACTCCAGCACAACTTGGGACTTTCAACCTTGAAAAGTATTCGCATTGTGCAAGTTTATGATGTCTTTGACTTGGCTGAGGATTTGTTTGCACCCGCAGAGAAACACATCTTTTCTGAGCAGGTGACAGACCATGTCTTGGACGAAGCGACTGTGCAAGCGGAACTTGCCAATTATGCTTTCTTTGCCATTGAAAGCCTGCCAGGGCAGTTTGACCAGCGTGCAGCTTCTTCACAGGAAGCTTTACTGTTGCTTGGTAGCTCAAGTGATGTAACGGTTAATACAGCACAATTGTACTTGGTTAATAAAGATATTGATGCGACTGAGTTGAAAGCGGTCAAGAACTACCTGCTCAATCCAGTGGATTCTCGTTTCAAGGACATCACGACAGGAATTGCCAAGCAGGAATTTTCAGAGTCAGACAAGACCATTCCTAAATTGACTTTCTTTGAAAGCTATACGGCAGAAGACTTTGCCCGCTACAAGGCAGAGCAAGGGATGGCTATGGAAGTGGACGATTTGCTCTTTATCCAAGACTATTTCAAGTCAATCGGGCGCGTGCCGACGGAAACAGAGCTTAAGGTTTTGGACACTTACTGGTCTGACCACTGCCGTCACACGACTTTTGAGACAGAGTTGAAACAGATTGATTTCTCAGCTTCTAAATTCCAAAAGCAGTTGCAGGCGACTTATGAAAAGTATATTGCCATGCGTGATGAGTTGGGACGTTCGGAGAAACCACAAACCTTGATGGATATGGCCACTATTTTTGGTCGTTATGAGCGTGCTAATGGTCGTTTGGACGATATGGAAGTGTCTGATGAAATCAATGCTTGCTCAGTTGAAATCGAGGTGGATGTCAATGGTGTGAAAGAACCATGGCTTCTCATGTTCAAGAACGAAACCCACAACCACCCAACGGAAATTGAGCCATTTGGTGGGGCTGCAACCTGTATCGGTGGTGCTATTCGTGACCCGTTGTCAGGCCGTTCCTACGTTTACCAAGCCATGCGTATCTCTGGTGCAGGTGACATTACAGCGCCGATTTCGGAAACGCGTGCTGGTAAATTGCCACAACAAGTCATTTCTAAAACAGCGGCTCATGGTTATTCTTCTTACGGGAATCAGATTGGTCTTGCGACGACCTACGTTCGTGAGTACTTCCACCCAGGCTTTGTAGCCAAACGCATGGAGCTTGGAGCCGTTGTTGGTGCTGCTCCCAAGGGCAACGTTGTCCGTGAAAAACCTGAAGCGGGCGATGTGATTATCCTCCTTGGAGGTAAGACTGGGCGTGATGGTGTCGGTGGTGCGACAGGGTCTTCTAAGGTTCAAACAGTTGAATCGGTTGAAACAGCTGGTGCTGAAGTTCAAAAAGGAAATGCCATCGAAGAGCGCAAGATTCAACGTCTTTTCCGTAATGGCGATGTCACTCGTCTTATTAAGAAATCCAATGACTTTGGTGCTGGTGGTGTCTGTGTAGCCATCGGTGAATTGGCAGACGGTCTTGAAATCGACCTCAACAAGGTTCCTCTTAAATACCAAGGCTTGAATGGTACAGAAATTGCCATCTCTGAATCACAAGAACGGATGGCGGTTGTGGTTCGTCCTGAGGACGTAGATGCCTTCGTTGCAGAATGTAATAAAGAAAATATTGATGCTGTTGTGGTTGCGACAGTGACTGAAAAACCAAATCTAGTCATGAACTGGAATGGTGAAACGATTGTCGACTTGGAACGCCGTTTCCTTGATACCAATGGTGTGCGTGTCGTTGTCGATGCCAAGGTTGTGGACAAGGATGTCAAGCTTCCAGAAGAGCGCAAGACAAGTGTTGAAACCCTTGAAGCAGATACCCTTTCAGTTCTGTCTGATCTTAACCATGCAAGTCAAAGGCTTGCAAACTATCTTTGATTGTTCGGTCGGTCGTTCAACGGTCAACCATCCACTTGGCGGTCGCTACCAACTCACACCAACTGAGGCTTCTGTGCAGAAATTACCAGTTCAACACGGTGTGACTCATACTGCGTCAGTCATGTCGCAAGGATTTAACCCTTATGTGGCAGAATGGTCTCCATACCATGGTGCTGCTTATGCGGTTATCGAAGCGACTGCTCGTTTGGTGGCTGCTGGTGCAAACTGGTCCAAGGCTCGTTTCTCATACCAAGAATATTTCGAGCGCATGGACAAGAAAGCAGAGCGTTTTGGTCAGCCAGTAGCAGCGCTTCTAGGTTCTATCGAAGCACAAATCCAGCTTGGCTTGCCATCTATCGGTGGTAAGGACTCCATGTCTGGTACTTTTGAAGAATTGACCGTACCACCAACCTTGGTTGCCTTTGGGGTGACGACGGCAGATAGCCGTAAGGCCCTTTCTCCAGAATTTAAAGCTGCTGGTGAAAACATCTACTACATCCCAGGTCAAGCCCTCTCTGCAGAGATTGATTTTGACTTGATTAAGTCTAACTTTGCTCAATTTGAAGCCATCCAAGCTGGACACAAAGTAACATCTGCATCAGCTGTTAAATACGGAGGTGTCCTTGAAAGCTTGGCACTTGCTACCTTTGGAAATCATATCGGTGCAGAGGTGACCTTGCCTGAACTTGAAACAGCCTTGACAGCTCAATTAGGCGGATTTGTCTTCACATCTCCTGAAGAAATCGCTGGAGTAGAGAAGATTGGACAAACGAAAGCAGACTTTACACTCCTTGTCAACAGTGTGAAGCTAGATGGACAGAAACTTGACAGTGCCTTTCAAGGAAAATTGGAAGAAGTTTACCCTACTGAATTTGCTCAAGCTAAAGAACTGGCAGAAGTGCCAGCTGTCGCTTCTGACGCAGTCATCAAAGCCAAGGAAACCATTGAAAAACCTGTGGTTTACATCCCAGTCTTCCCAGGAACAAACTCAGAATATGATTCAGCAAAAGCTTTTGAAAAAGAAGGTGCAGAAGTCAACTTGGTGCCATTCGTGACCTTGAATGGAGAAGCCATTGTCAAGTCAGTTGAAACTATGGTTGACAATATCGGCAAGGCAAATATCCTATTCTTTGCAGGTGGTTTCTCAGCTGCGGACGAGCCAGATGGATCAGCTAAATTTATTGTCAATATCCTGCTCAATGAAAAAGTGCGTGCAGCCATTGATGGCTTTATCGCTCGTGGGGGCTTGATTATCGGTATCTGTAATGGATTCCAGGCTCTAGTTAAATCAGGTCTTCTTCCATACGGAAACTTCGAGGATGCCAGCAGTACTAGTCCAACCCTCTTCTACAATGATGCCAACCAGCACGTGGCCAAGATGGTGGAAACTCGGATCGCCAATACCAACTCGCCATGGTTGGCTGGCGTGCAAGTGGGCGATATCCATGCTATCCCTGTTTCGCACGGTGAAGGGAAGTTTGTCGTGACAGCTGAGGAATTCGCAGAGCTTCGTGACAATGGTCAAATCTTTAGCCAATACGTTGACTTTGACGGCAAACCAAGTATGGATTCTAAGTACAATCCGAATGGTTCTGTAAATGCCATCGAAGGAATTACTAGCAAGAATGGCCAGATTATCGGTAAGATGGGACACTCAGAACGTTATGAAGACGGTCTCTTCCAAAACATCCCAGGAAATAAAGACCAGCACCTGTTCGCATCGGCGGTTCAATACTTTACTGGAAAGTAAGATTTGCGGTTTTTTCGATAGACAATATCCGTAATGTAAAAGCCATGTAGCTCTAGCTCTTGGTGCTACACAAATAAAAATTAGGTATAAAAAATGACATACGAAGTAAAATCTCTTAATGAAGAATGTGGTGTTTTCGGTATTTGGGGGCATCCAGATGCTGCGAAAATGGCCTATTTTGGGCTCCACAGTCTTCAGCACCGTGGTCAGGAAGGGGCAGGAATCCTCTCCAATGATCAAGGACAATTGAAGCGCCATCGTGATATGGGGCTTTTGTCAGAAGTGTTCAGAAACCCAGCTAATTTGGATAAATTGACAGGATCTGCTGCTATTGGGCATGTGCGTTATGCGACTGCTGGCGAAGCTTCTGTAGATAACATCCAGCCTTTCATTTTTCGCTTTCATGATATGCAGTTTGGGCTGGCTCACAATGGGAACCTGACTAATGCAGAATCTCTTAAGAAAGAATTGGAACAAAGAGGTGCTATTTTCAGCTCAACCTCTGATTCAGAAATCTTAGCTCATTTGATTCGTCGTAGTCACAATCCTAGTTTGATGGGTAAAATCAAGGAAGCACTCAGTCTTGTCAAAGGCGGCTTCGCTTATATCTTGCTTTTTGAGGACAAGTTGATTGCGGCGCTTGACCCTAATGGCTTCCGTCCGCTTTCGATTGGGAAAATGACCAACGGAGCGGTAGTGGTTTCCTCCGAAACCTGTGCTTTTGAAGTTATTGGTGCTGAGTGGATTCGAGATTTGAAGCCTGGAGAGATTGTGGTCATTGATGATAAGGGCATCCAGTATGATAGCTATACAGATGATACACAGTTGGCGATTTGCTCTATGGAGTATATCTATTTTGCTCGCCCTGATTCTAATATCCACGGTGTCAATGTCCATACAGCTCGCAAACGTATGGGGGCTCAATTGGCGCGTGAATTTAAGCACGAAGCGGATATCGTGGTCGGTGTGCCAAATTCCTCACTCAGCGCGGCTATGGGATTTGCGGAGGAGTCTGGTCTGCCAAATGAAATGGGTCTCATCAAGAACCAATACACGCAACGCACCTTTATCCAACCGACTCAAGAATTGCGGGAGCAAGGGGTACGGATGAAACTGTCTGCCGTTTCGGGTGTTGTCAAGGCAAACGTGTGGTTATGATTGATGATTCCATTGTTCGTGGGACAACCTCTCGCCGTATCGTTCAGCTTTTGAAAGAAGCAGGGGCGACGGAGGTTCATGTTGCTATTGGAAGTCCTGCGCTAGCTTATCCATGTTTCTACGGGATTGATATCCAGACTCGTCAGGAGTTGATTGCGGCCAATCATACGGTCGAAGAAACCTGCCAAATCATTGGAGCAGATAGCCTGACCTATCTTTCTGTTGAAGGTTTGATTGATTCGATTGGTATTGAAACAGATGCGCCAAATGGCGGTCTCTGTGTCGCTTACTTTGACGGCGACTACCCAACTCCTCTCTACGACTATGAGGAAGACTATCGTAGAAGTTTGGAAGAAAAGACCAGTTTTTACAAATAGGCGGATGATGATTCTCCATTAAAGAAAAGGAATGAACAAAATGACGAATAAAAATGCTTATGCGCAATCCGGTGTGGATGTTGAAGCGGGTTATGAAGTTGTTGAACGGATCAAAAAGCACGTGGCTCGTACAGAACGCGCAGGTGTTATGGGAGCTCTAGGTGGTTTCGGTGGCATGTTTGACCTTTCAAAAACAGGTGTCAAAGAGCCCGTCTTGATTTCAGGAACTGACGGTGTTGGAACCAAGCTCATGCTGGCCATCAAGTACGACAAGCACGATACCATCGGTCAGGACTGTGTGGCAATGTGTGTCAACGACATCATCGCTGCAGGTGCGGAGCCTCTTTACTTCCTTGACTACGTAGCGACAGGGAAGAATGAACCAGCTAAGCTAGAACAAGTCGTTGCTGGTGTGGCAGAAGGCTGTGTGCAGGCAGGCGCTGCTCTCATCGGTGGAGAAACGGCTGAAATGCCTGGTATGTATGGTGAAGATGACTACGACTTGGCTGGTTTTGCAGTCGGTGTGGCTGAAAAATCTCAAATTATTGACGGCTCAAAGGTGGCAGAAGGAGATGTTCTTCTCGGACTTGCTTCAAGTGGCATTCACTCCAATGGTTACTCTCTTGTTCGTCGTGTCTTTGCCGACTACACAGGTGAGGAAGTCTTGCCAGAATTGGAAGGCAAGCAACTCAAGGAAGTCCTTCTTGAGCCGACTCGTATCTATGTCAAGGCTGTCTTGCCACTCATCAAGGAAGGGTTGGTCAACGGTATTGCCCACATCACGGGTGGTGGCTTTATCGAGAATGTCCCTCGTATGTTTGCGGCTGACCTAGCTGCAGAGATTGAGGAAAGCAAAGTTCCAGTGCTTCCGATTTTCAAAGCTCTTGAAAAAAATACGGTGAAATCAAGCATGAAGAAATGTTTGAAATCTTCAATATGGGTGTGGGACTCATGTTGGCAGTTAGCCCTGAAAATGTAGCTCGTGTCAAGGAATTGCTGGATGAACCAGTCTATGAAATTGGTCGCATCGTCAAGAAAAGAAAACGAAAGTGTCATTATCAAATGAAAAAAATAGCGGTTTTTGCCTCTGGTAATGGGTCGAATTTTCAGGTGATTGCCGAAGAATTTCCGGTGGAGTTTGTCTTTTTCAGACCATCGTGACGCCTATGTGCTCGAGCGTGCAGATAAGCTCGGCGTCCTGTCCTATGCTTTTTGAACTCAAGGAATTTGAGAACAAGTCGGACTACGAAGCAGCCCTTGTCGAACTCTTGCAAGAGCACCAGATTGACTTGATTTGCCTCGCCGGCTACATGAAAAATCGTTGGGTCCACCTTATTGGCAGCTTATGAAGGTCGGATTATCAACATTCATCCAGCCTACCTGCCAGAATTTCCAGGAGCTCATGGGATTGAGGACGCTTGGAATGCTGGTGTTGCTGAGAGTGGCGTCACCATTCACTGGGTGGACTCTGGTGTGGATACAGGCAAGGTAATCAAACAAGTCCGTGTGCCACGTCTAGCTGATGATACCATCGAAAGATTTGAAGCTCGCATTCATGAGGCAGAGTACAAGTTGTATCTAGAGGTGCTGGATAGCTTGGGGGTTGCACGAAAAATAAGAAGGAAGTCATAGATGATTTTGTGGCAAGGATTAGAAGTCATCTGCTAAGGAGAAATTTATGGGTTTGTTTGATTTTTTTAAGAAAAAAACCTTCTAGCGAAGAGACGTCGACTAAAGATGAGGGAAAGATTGTTATCAAATCTGAAAATACAGATGATAGTGCTCCGGGATGGGAAGCTATTGATGCAGAATTTGATCGTCTTTATCCTGATCAGCCCAATCCTCGGCATTATGGAACACTTGTCAAATATATGTTTGGTGGTCCAGATCCGCTTGATGGCATCAGTGTTTATGATGCGGGAGATTTTTGGCATTTTGTTGGCTATGGTTTGTCGGAGTTATATACAAAAGAAAGTTCAGACCTTGAATACAGTGGTTATGGGATTGAATTAACCTTTAAGTTAAAGAAATCGAATAATGACGATGAAGAAGAAATTAAAAATGGATGTGGTTTGCTACAGTATGTGGCAAGATATATTTTTCAAACAGGTAAAGTGGTTTTGCCAGAAGAATACATTTATACCAAGCAAACGGTAGGAATTGATGCCCAACAGAAATCTAATTTGACAGGGTTCTTGACTGCTGCTGATGATTTAGCTAAGCCTCTAGATACTCCGCACGGAAAAGTGGAATTTGTAACCCTGATTGGTGCGACAGATGCCGAACTGCGAAGTGTGTACGAAAGTGAAACTAGTAAGCTTGAGGTCAGAAAACTGTTAAAAGAACTTGGGAATCAGGTTACAGACTATGATCGCCAGTCTTTAGTTTAAATGATGTGAAAGCACCTCTTGATACAATGAAAGGAAAAAACATGACTAAACGCGCCTTAATCAGCGTCTCAGACAAAGCGGGCATTGTTGGATTTGCCCAAGAACTTAAAAAACTTGGTTGGGATATCATCTCGACAGGTGGGACAAAGGTTACCCTTGATAATGCTGGGGTGGAGACCATTGCAATTGATGATGTGACGGGCTTCCCAGAAATGATGGACGGTCGTGTCAAGACCCTTCACCCAAATATCCATGGTGGGCTCCTCGCTCGTCGTGATCTCGATAGCCACCTTGAGGCGGCTAAGGACAATAAGATCGAGCTTATCGACCTTGTAGTGGTCAACCTCTATCCTTTCAAGGAAACAATCCTCAAACCAGACGTGACGTACGCTGACGCAGTTGAAAATATCGATATCGGTGGGCCATCAATGCTTCGTTCAGCAGCTAAAAACCACGCTAGCGTAACAGTTGTTGTAGACCCTGCTGACTACGCAGTGGTTTTGGACGAGTTGTCAGCCAATGGTGAAACGACTTACGAAATGCGTCAACGTTTGGCTGCCAAGGTTTTCCGTCACACAGCAGCTTATGATGCCTTGATTGCAGAATACTTCACTGCTCAAGTGGGCGAAAGCAAACCAGAAAAACTCACCTTGACTTATGACCTCAAGCAGGCCATGCGCTATGGGGAAAATCCTCAACAGGATGCAGATTTCTACCAAAAAGCTTTGCCGACAGACTACTCAATTGCATCAGCGAAACAGCTCAACGGTAAAGAATTGTCCTTCAATAACATTCGTGACGCTGATGCGGCGATTCGTATTATCCGTGATTTCAAAGATCGTCCAACCGTTGTAGCTTTGAAACACATGAATCCATGTGGAATTGGTCAGGCAGATGACATCGAAACTGCTTGGGACTATGCTTACGAGTCTGACCCAGTGTCTATCTTTGGTGGAATTGTCGTCCTTAACCGTGAGGTGGATGCTGCGACCGCTGAGAAGATGCACGGCGTTTTCCTCGAGATCATTATCGCACCGAGCTATACGGATGAAGCGCTAGCCATTTTGACCAACAAAAAGAAAAAAACTTGCGTATCCTTGCCTTGCCATTTGATGCTCAAGAGGCTAGTGAAGTAGAGGCAGAATACACAGGCGTGGTTGGTGGACTTCTTGTGCAAAACCAAGACGTGGTCAAGGAAAGCCCAGTTGACTGGCAAGTGGTGACCAAACGCCAGCCAACCGAGACAGAAGCGACTGCCCTTGAGTTCGCTTGGAAAGCCATCAAGTACGTCAAATCAAACGGAATCATCATAACCAACGACCACATGACACTTGGCGTTGGCCCGGGTCAAACCAATCGTGTGGCTTCTGTTCGCATCGCCATTGAACAAGCCAAAGACCGCCTTGACGGCGCTGTTCTTGCTTCAGATGCTTTCTTCCCATTTGCGGATAACGTGGAAGAAATCGCCAAAGCCGGTATCAAGGCCATCATCCAGCCGGGTGGCTCAGTCCGTGACCAAGAGTCCATCGAAGCAGCGGACAAATATGGCTTGACTATGGTCTTCACAGGCGTGAGACACTTTAGGCATTAAAAAACAAAAGGGAAGAAAACAGTTTCTTTCCTTTTTTGCGAAAAAACGCGGAGCAAAACAAGATTAAAACGAACGTTTGTGTTATAATATTAGTAAATAATTCGCAAAAGAGGTTGTAAGATGAAGCTGTTAGTTGTCGGCTCGGGTGGTCGTGAACATGCGATTGCTAAGAAGTTGCTTGAATCAAAAGACGTTGAAAAGGTCTTTGTAGCTCCTGGAAATGACGGGATGGCTCTGGATGGGCTGGGGTTAGTAAATATCTCTATTTCCGAACATTCTAAGTTAATTGAATTTGCAAAGGTCAACGATATCGCTTGGACCTTCATTGGGCCGGATGATGCTCTTGCCGCTGGAATAGTGGATGATTTCAATGCATCAGGCCTCAAGGCTTTTGGTCCGACTAGGGCTGCTGCTGAGCTGGAGTGGTCCAAGGATTTTGCTAAGGAAATCATGGTCAAATACGACGTTCCGACAGCAGCCTATGGCACATTTTCAGATTTCGAGGCAGCTAAGGCTTATATCGAAGAGAAAGGCGCTCCAATCGTTGTTAAGGCGGATGGATTGGCGCTCGGGAAAGGTGTCGTCGTTGCGGAGACGGTTGAGCAAGCAATCGAAGCAGCCCATGAGATGCTTTTGGACAATAAATTTGGTGACTCAGGCGCGCGTGTGGTCATCGAGGAATTCCTTGACGGGGAAGAGTTCTCTCTCTTTGCCTTTGTCAATGGGGACAAGTTCTACATCATGCCAACGGCTCAGGACCACAAACGTGCTTACGATGGCGACAAGGGACCTAACACTGGTGGGATGGGTGCCTATGCGCCAGTTCCTCACTTGCCACAGAGCGTGGTTGACACAGCTGTTGACACCATTGTCAAGCCAGTCCTTGAAGGGATGATCAAAGAAGGTCGTCCGTATCTTGGTGTCCTTTACGCGGGTCTTATCTTGACAGTTGATGGACCTAAGGTTATCGAGTTCAACGCTCGATTTGGAGATCCCGAAACTCAGATTATCTTGCCTCGTTTGACATCTGACTTTGCGCAAAATATCACGGATATTCTCGATGGCAAGGAGCCAAACATCACGTGGACGGACAAGGGTGTGACTCTGGGTGTGGTTGTCGCATCCAAGGGCTACCCGCTAGACTATGAAAAAGGCGTCAAGTTGCCAACTAAGACCGAAGGCGACATCATTACTTACTATGCAGGGGCTAAGTTTGCGGAAAATAGCAGAGCACTGCTATCCAACGGCGGACGAGTTTATATGCTAGTTACCACAGCAGACACCGTGAAAGAAGCCCAAGAAACCATCTACCAAGAACTCTCCCAACAAAAAACAGAAGGCCTCTTCTACCGAACCGATATCGGAAGCAAGGCCATAAAAGATTAACAGACACAAAAATTGTCATGGTGAGCGAAAGCGAGCCAAAGTAAGATAATGGTCGCCGTGGTGAAAAGGCCAGCACAGAAACTGTTCTGGTCGGGGAAAATTTGAGACTTAGGCTCAAATTTTAGGAATGAAACCGACGGTTTGCTTCCGTCCCCACCACCTAAGACCATTATCAAAAAAGGAAGAAAAAGGATTAAAAATGAAACCAGTAATTTCCATCATAATGGGCTCAAAATCCGACTGGGCTACCATGCAAAAAACAGCCGAAGTTTTAGACCGCTTCGGTGTAGCTTACGAAAAGAAGGTTGTCTCTGCCCACCGTACACCAGATCTTATGTTCAAACATGCCGAGGAAGCACGGAGTCGCGGTATCAAGGTCATTATTGCAGGTGCTGGAGGGGGCAGCCCATTTGCCAGGTATGGTAGCTGCCAAAACAACCCTTCCTGTCATTGGTGTACCAGTCAAATCACGCGCCCTCAGTGGCGTGGATTCGCTCTATTCTATCGTTCAGATGCCAGGCGGTGTGCCTGTTGCGACTATGGCTATCGGTGAAGCTGGTGCGACTAACGCCGCTCTCTTTGCCCTCCGTCTCCTTTCAGTAGAGGACCAGGCTATCGCGACAGCATTGGCAGATTTTGCAGAAGAACAAGGAAAAATCGCAGAGGAGTCTACCAATGAGCTCATCTAAAACAATCGGAATTATCGGTGGCGGTCAGCTGGGGCAGATGATGGCCATTTCAGCTATCTACATGGGGCACAAGGTCATCGCGCTGGATCCTGCGGCGGATTGCCCTGCCTCTCGTGTGGCGGAAATCATCGTGGCTCCCTATAACGATGTGAACGCCCTCCGTCAGCTGGCTGAGCGTTGCGATGTTCTCACTTATGAATTTGAAAATGTCGATGCTGACGGTTTGGATGCTGTCATTAAGGATGGACAACTCCCTCAAGGGACAGATCTGCTCCGCATTTCGCAAAATCGTATTTTTGAAAAGGACTTCCTCTCAAACAAGGCACAAGTGACAGTTGCACCCTACAAGGTCGTGACTTCTAGTCAAGACTTGGGAGACATCGACCTATCGAAAAACTATGTCCTAAAGACTGCGACTGGTGGCTACGATGGGCATGGACAAAAAGTCATTCGTTCGGAAGCAGACTTGGAAGAAGCCCGTGCACTAGCCGACTCAGCAGACTGCGTTTTGGAAGAATTTGTCAACTTTGACCTTGAAATTTCTGTCATCGTATCAGGGAATGGCAAGGATGTGACGGTTTTCCCAGTTCAGGAAAATATCCACCGCAACAATATTCTTTCAAAAACAATTGTGCCTGCTCGCATTTCAGAAAGTCTAGCTGAAAAAGCCAAAGCTATGGCAGTGAGAATCGCTGAGCAACTGAACCTCTCTGGAACCCTTTGCGTGGAAATGTTTGCGACAGCCGATGATATTATCGTCAATGAGATTGCCCCGCGTCCACACAATTCAGGACACTACTCAATCGAAGCCTGCGACTTCTCGCAGTTTGACACCCATATTCTCGGTGTTCTGGGGGCACCATTGCCAGCTATCAAATTGTATGCGCCTGCTGTGATGCTCAATGTTCTGGGCCAACACGTCGAGGCTGCTGAAAAGTATGTCGCAGAAATCCAAGCGCCCACCTCCACATGTATGGTAAAATAGAAGCGAAGCACAACCGCAAGATGGGGCATGTGACTTTGTTTAGTGGTGTGCCAGATGAGGTTGAAGAGTTTGGGGAGTAGTGATATATGGAAAGGTTTTTTGAAGGTATGAGTAATGAAACCAAGATTACATTGGTAACACTAATCTTAACAAATATGGTTACAATTGTTCTAGCTATAATCGGTTTTTACCAAAAGAAAAATGAGCAAGCAAATCAACAAAAATTAATTCAAGAAGAAAGACAGCAGTTGCGTATCAATTCAGATAGAGATATGTATATAAAAACGATCCAAGATTTTGCTTATGTGGCTGGAAACATAGTAACTATCATTGAATCTAAAATTGGACCTTCAACGAAGAAGAAACAAGACTTGAATCCACTTTTAAACTTTGATGAGGTTTACTATAAATTTTATATATTATTGACGGATGAAGCTGATAGAAAAATACTTCAAAAGTTTCAATATCAAGTGCGTTCATTGGCTGGTTTGCCTGATCCTGAAGGGGTTGCTGTCTGGGATGAAGCTGAAGAATTTGATAAATATCAACAATCCCAAAGCAGAAGGTTATATTGAACCTCCCAGAGAAATATATAATAAATTGGAAGAATGTTTGTCAATTTGCAGAAAGTTAATTAAAGAAAAAAATGTCTCTAGTATTAAATGATTAGTATATTGTTGTTAAACGATTTTGTGAAGCGTTCAAAATTTTGAATGTTTAGCAGTAGAATTGAGAACTTATGAAAGTGAACATAGAAAGGAAAGTGTGCTCATACAATCGACCTCGGACGAAACTCATGGAAGAATGCTAGTGTTTCTCCTTGAGATGTAAGTAAACCTAAACTTTTTAAATTTATAGAAAGGAACAAGGGCTCTCGTATTCTCTAAACTGAATACGGGCTACGGACTTGATCAATTCTTATGATTCAAATAATAGTCAACGCATTTGTTGAAAAAGAGAAGACTGGAGCAGTCGTTGAAGTCTTGTATGCTAGTAGCGATCACGAAAAAATGAAAGCTAAGTATGAAGAGCTGGTTGCTCAATATCCTGAAAAACTATTTAGCAATTTATGATTTACCATTGGATACAAATCTCAACGAATTACCTCACTACCCATCCGTGCTTATTGGGAAAGAAGATTTCTAGTGAGTTATTATTAGAATTAGAAGGAATTGTTATGGAAAAATTTAAAAAAATTTTTGCTTTTTGCCTATTTAATATTGCTTATCCATTAGTTGCATTTTATTTAACTAATAACATTGTAATGAATTTAAAGGATATTAATATTGATGTATTTGGTGCTCTATTATTAAGTATATTCTTAATTATACCTTATGCAATTTTAAAAATTCCTAAGTTGCTTTTAGAAAAAAAGTACTCATCAATATTATTTCATTGTTGAAAAATGTGTGGTTAATGATTTTTACAATTATTAGTCTAAGAAACCCTGATATGGAATATGCTGTCAATGTTTGGGGAATGGCTTTTGTTGGAATTACTATAGTAGATACGATTCATAAAATACTTGAAGATAGAAAAAGTTCAAACATTTGAACTCGAGCACTCAATCTTTGATAGAATGAAATAAACAAAAGAGGGACTAGAGTTCTCGTGTTTACAAAACTAAATACGGATTATGGTTACCGACTTGGTTAATCATTATGATTCAAATAATCGTTAATGCTTTTGTTGAGAAGGATAAGACTGGAGCTGCCGTTGAAAACTTGTTTGCAAGTGCCGTCCATGGCAATGTGCAAACTAAACGTGATGAATTAGTTGCACAATATACCCCGAAAACTATTTGGCGATTTGCGATTTATCATTGGCTACTATTCTCAATGAATTACCTAACTACCCATTTGTGTTTATTGGAAAAGAGGAGTTTGAGTGAAGAATGCATTATAATTTTAAGTTTATTTTAGTTTTTCACTAAATGAGCTACGAGGAAGGATGGTAAGTTTCAGGAATGGAGTTTATTGATGTTTTAAATAAAGAAAGTTGGAAATCAGTATACAGATTCCAAAAATCTGAGTCTAATTACGCGGTATGTTGCTGTATATGTGAATATAGCGGAACTGATATGGATTTAGAGGAAGCTGAACTTTCTGAACGTATTGATTTTACATTATTGGTTCCACTAGTAGTTTATAAGACAAATGATCAAAAATTCAGAAAATGGTTAATTGAATCTGGAGGCAAACCTTATAATTTTGGTGAATTACCTACTACATATAAATCATTAACAAATGTCAAATCTTACATAAGTGATTATTGTTTAAAAAAATAGAATTTAAAAAAATGGTGTCCAAGAAGTAATTTCATTTGAACTTTCTGAAGAAGAAAGAAAGTTTATGAGTAGTGTAAGTACATTTAGTTTTGTAGTGGAGTCAAGGACACACACTACTGTAGGTAGAGTTAAATTTTCTACATCTGATGATGACCAACCTATATTTCCCATGTCTAAAAATTTCAATAACTGACAATAAATTTGAGCAAAAAAATTTCGTCTATTGTAAATAATATTAACCGTCTAAAACAGGTAATTCCTGGTAATTTCAACAACTATTTAGATATTATAGGTTCATCTGACTATGAAGTATACCAATCGACAACTAGTGGTGAATCACTACCCTCAAAATCAAATTTAAAATTGGGAAAATTATGTTATTCTTGTAATAAACCGGAAATAACGAGAGAACATTGCTCTCCTAAGTGGATGTCAGATAACTACCATGTCAAACCTCTTATAGGTAATATATTTTGTAGGGATTGTAACCAGTGGTTTGGCCAGTTTTTTGAAAAAGATGCACTAAATATCTTAACCATAAATAACCGTATAACTGAATTACAGCGTCTATTTATCAGTAAATGGTGTATAAAGACAGCAATAACAATGTCTATTGCGTCTGGAGTAGCTGTTAATCCAGTATGGTTACCACAGTTAAGAAATGAAAGATTTCCTGAAGGTTTTGAAGTGTACTTCAATCCTAATATTAAATTGAATGAACCAGGCTTTAATTATGGCGTGAGTAGATTTAACAAGCAGTTGTCTCGAGAGAATTTATTTTTTTATTTACTTTAGCATGTAAAGATTTTTTTCATTGGTTGTTATTAATAAGAATGGAAAAAAATGATTCCTTCTATACCATTTTATAAGTTATATCCAGAATTTGCGAATGGTTCGGGTAATAATGTTAATGATTTTGCTGATCTACATCAAATATTACATGAAATATTAGCAGATGAGAAAACTAAGGAGTTCCAGCTTCCAATTCGCATTCACAAAAATAACTAGCTAATGTAGTGTCATACTTCTAAAATATGTAAAGGCTATAATTTTTATTTTCCGCCCCAATTGGGAACAGAAAATAAAAGATTGAAAGCAAGAAAGGAGAAGAGGGCAAGTTTAAGCGTTTGAACTCGTGCTAAAAGCATCTCTCCTGTAAAAAATAACTTTAAAACTAGAAAGGAAAGGACATCAGGTTCCACTAACTTGAACCTGGACGGAAAGCTCGGAATTTAGATAATCCGCCTGGGATGCAAGCATCCTGCGTTGGGTTCCTAAAATTCAGTTGCTTTCTGGTCGTCCTTGGTATCTTAAATTATGATCAACCGTTACTCTCGCCCAGAGATGGCGAACATTTGGAGTGAAGAAAATAAATACCGTGCTTGGCTTGAGGTGGAAATCTTGGCTGACGAGGCATGGGCTGAGTTGGGGGAAATCCCTAAGGAAGATGTGGCTTTGATTCGCGAAAAGGCGGACTTTGACATCGACCGTATTTTGGAGATTGAGCAGGAGACGCGCCATGATGTGGTGGCTTTCACGCGTGCGGTTTCCGAAACTCTTGGTGAGGAGCGCAAGTGGGTCCACTACGGTTTGACCTCTACCGACGTGGTGGATACTGCCTACGGTTACCTCTACAAGCAGGCTAACGACATCATCCGTCGTGATCTTGAAACTTCACCAACATCATTGCTGTCAAGGCTAAGGAACACAAGTTCACCATCATGATGGGTCGTACCCACGGTGTGCACGCTGAGCCGACAACTTTTGGCCTTAAATTAGCGACTTGGTACAGCGAAATGAAGCGGAACATCGAGCGTTTCGAGCATGCGGCTGCTGGTGTGGAAGCTGGTAAGATTTCGGGTGCGGTTGGGAACTTTGCCAACATCCCTCCATTTGTTGAGCAATATGTCTGCGACAAACTTGGCATCCGTGCTCAAGAAATCTCTACACAGGTGCTTCCTCGTGATCTTCACGCTGAGTACTTTGCAGTTCTTGCTAGCATCGCAACTTCTATCGAGCGGATGGCGACTGAAATCCGTGGTCTTCAAAAATCTGAACAACGCGAAGTGGAAGAATTCTTTGCCAAGGGGCAAAAAGGATCTTCAGCAATGCCTCACAAACGCAACCCTATCGGTTCTGAGAACATGACAGGTTTGGCGCGTGTTATCCGTGGTCACATGGTGACGGCCTATGAAAACGTCGCTCTCTGGCATGAACGTGATATTTCCCACTCATCAGCTGAGCGTATCATCACACCAGATACAACCATTTTGATCGACTACATGCTCAACCGCTTTGGAAATATCGTCAAAAACTTGACGGTCTTCCCAGAAACATGATCCGCAACATGAACTCAACTTTCGGTCTTATCTTTAGTCAACGTGCTATGTTGACCTTGATCGAAAAAGGTATGACACGTGAGCAAGCCTATGACTTGGTGCAACCAAAAACGGCCTACTCTTGGGATAATCAAGTAGACTTTAAACCGCTTCTCGAAGCAGATCCAGAAGTGACATCACGCCTGACTCAAGAGGAAATCGACGAAATCTTCAACCCTGCATACTACACTAAACGAGTGGATGATATCTTTGAACGTATCGGACTGGGTGACTAATCATAACAACAAAAAGCGAGATTCAATCTCGCTTTTTTGTATTCTTGTCGAAGAGGTTTAATCCTCTTTTCTCTTAGTGAGTCCGTAGGCTGCTAGCGTAGCCATGAGTCCTACTGCGACCAAGCCTGCAGAGTCTTGGCTTCCTGTTGCAGGGAGTTGTTTTTCTTCTGCTTTGCTAGTAGTTGGTTCAGCTTGCTCAGTTTTCTCAACGGCAGTTCCGACTTCGACAACCTGAGCGACCGCTTCCTGCGATACTGCACTATTGACAAGGGTTCTTTCTTCCTTGCCGTCAGCAGTAGTGCTGACAGAGTAGAAAATCGTACGGCGACCATTTACTCCAGCAACGACTACTTGCGTTTGTCCGAGTGGTAATTGAGGATTTTCACGTGTCACAGTAGTGAACGGAATTTCTTCTTCTTGGATATCCAGTCTTGGTTTCGCTTCGGCAGCTGGAGCAAGACCGTGTTCGTCTCCTACATGGGTTACAAGGGTTCCGACTTCAATAACTTGGGTCACTGCTTCTTGAGTCACAAGGCTATCTACAAGAGTTTTCACTTCCTTACCGTCAGCACTAGTGCTCACAGAGTAGTAATGACTGCGACGGCCGTTAGCGCCTTTAGTAACGACTTGAGTCTTCCCTTTGAGCAAGAGTGGATTTTCACGTGTCACAGTAGTGAACGGAATTTCTTCTTCTTGGATATCCAGTCTTGGTTTCACTTCGACAGCTGGAGCAAGGCCACTTTCATCCCCTTTGTGGATAATAGGGGCACCGATTTCAACCACTTGGGTCACAGGTTCTTTGGTTACTTGGCTATCTAGAACGGTTTCTGTTTGTTTACCATTTTCAGTAAGGACAGAGATGTAATGAGTGCGTTCACCATCTACACCTGGTGTGATGATCTTTTCCTGACCGGCTGGAAGATTCGGATTTTCCTTCTTGATGACCTCAAATGGAATCTTTTCTGCTCTTGTGATGAGTTCCGGTTTGGTTTCAACATTGGCAGCTAGTTCGTTTTCATCGAGGCTTCCTGAGTGGGTTGCTGCTGGTTTGAGGCCCTAGGCGGGCTGCCTTGAGTTTGGCTACGAGAGCGTCTAACTCGGCTTGTTTGTTACGGTTGAGGTTGTAGTTGAGAGCTTCTTTAGCTGCATTTAAGGCGTCCAAGCTTTCCTTGCTGTATCCATCCAAGCTTGCAGGGATTTGAGCAAGTTCCTCACGGAGAGCATTGTAGTTAGCGCGGAAGTAGTCTTTGTTATTGTCTGCAAAGGCAGTCATGAGTTCAAAGATTTCTTCTTCCTTATACTCAGCACTTGGTCTATCTGCCCAGATGGCAAGCATGCTTCCAACTGTTGGAAGGTCTACCTCAGGATATTTGGTAGATGCAAGCTGGTTAAATGGTGTTTTTTTAGTGTTTTTAATTGCTTTTTTGAGGAAACCGCCACCATCTTCAGGTTTTTGGCCGAGAATGTAGTACCAGTCTCCGTTAGTATTAAGGAATTTATAGCCTTTGCTTGCAAGGTACTGAGGAGATGCAAGGTTGTAGCCCCACCATCCTTTAGACCAGTAAGAGATGATGACATCCTTGTCAAACTCAACATCGTCCTTGTCCTCGTAGTAGAAGCCATCGTTGAAGGCCATTGGTTGAAGGCCTCTTTCTTTGGCCATAGCAGCAAGGGTGTTAGAGTACTCAGCAAATTTGCCATAGAGTCCATACCATTTGAGGTAGTACCAGCCTTGAGCGTTGGTGGCATCATTGGCATATTCGTCTGTACCGTAGTTGAAGATCTTTGTCTTGCCTGCAAAGAAGTCCATGTACTTGCCGATGAGGGCTTTGACAAAGTTCATCGCCTCTTCGTTTTCGAGGTCCATAGTTGTTTTGGAGACCTTGTCAAAGTTGGCTTGAGGATTCTTGATTCCAAGTTTTTCCATAGCGACGAGCATGGCATCCATGTGACCTGGGCTGTTGATCGCTGGGATGAGTCCGAGGCCTTTTGATTTTGCGTATTCAATCAATTCAGTGATTTCAGCTTGGCTAAGAGTAGTTCCGTTTGGATCATCGTAGTAAGCTTTTTGTTCCTTCGATGATGGCCTTTTTGACATCATCACTTGCATAAGTTTTTCCGTTAGCTGTGATGGTCATGTCATCAAGGAGGAAGCGAAGTCCATCATTTCCTAGGAGAAGATGCACATCAGAGTAGCCGAGCTCGCTCGCCTTGTCTACGATGCGTTTGAGTTGGTCGAGCGTGAAGTACTTACGTCCAGCATCGATGGAGATTACCTTGTTCTTGGCAAGTTTTTCAACTTCACGTTTCGCGTCTTCTTCTTTTTGAGCTTCTGGTGTGAAGGTCAAATTGCTGACAGCTTCTTGGAGTTTCGCGATTGCTTGGTCAATGGTGTCTTGTTGGGCACGGCTGAGGTTGCTATCGAGTGAGCGAATGGCTTTTTCAGCTTCTTTGACAGCTGCGACACTTTCTGCAGTATAGCGGTTAAGGTCTGTTGGTACTTCTTTCAGAGCTTGCTCAGCAGACTCATAGTCGGCAGCAAAGTATTCAGCATTGGCATTTGCGAAGCTACGCATGAGTTTGAAGAGGCGTGATGGTGAATAGCGTGCAGATGGGGTGTCCGCCCAAGCAGCTACCATACCACCGATGAATGGGATAGTAGCCCCATCAGATTTTGGTACAGAAGTGATTGGAGTGTTCTTGATACCATTGAGTCCTTGGTCGAGGTTGTACCAGCCTTGGCCATCGGCATTTCGTCCGAGAACGTAGTACCAAGCATCGTTGGTATTAAGGATTTGGTGGCCTTTTTCAACTAGAAATTTAGAAGAAGCGACGTCGTATCCGCCCCATCCACCAGTCCACATAGAAACGATGATGTCTTTGTCAAAAGTTCCAAAGCTAGTGTCGCTATTGTAGTAGATACCGTCGTTAAAAGCCATTGGTTTGAGTCCGTGAGATTTGACGATGCGAGCAAGGTCATTGGCGTAGGCGATAAATTTATCATAACCCTTGTCAGGGAATCCATCTTCTGGATACCATTTATAGGCTTGAAGAACGCTCCAGCCTTTGGCGTTTGTAGCATCATTGGCGTACTCGTCTAGTCCGATATTGAAGATGTCAGATTTGCCAGCGAAGTAAGCAGCATACTTGTCGATTAGAGCTTTGGTAAATGCAAGAGCCTCTTTGTTATCAAGGTCAACGGTACGAGCAGATTCCTTACCAAAGTAGTTGAAGTTCGGTTTTTGGATGCCTAGTTCTTTCATGGCATGCAAAATCGCATCCATGTGACCAGGGCTGTTTACAGTTGGGATGAGACCAATGCCTTTGTTTTTAGCATAGTTGATCAAGTCCGTCATCTGACTTTCTGTCAAATGGTTGCCGTTTGGATCCTTGTAATAGGCATCGGTTCCGTTTTCGAGTGCACGTTTGACATCATCACTGGCATAGGTTTTACCGTTGGCTGTGATCGTCATGTCGTCCAACATAAAACGCATGCCATCATTTCCGACTAAGAGATGGAGGTCAGTATAACCGTAGTGTTTGGCTTTGTCGATGATTTCTTTGAGTTGCTCAGGTGAGAAGTACTTGCGTCCAGCATCGATTGAGATCATTTTTCTTTTCGCCAGTTTTTCATTTACTTGACTTGCTCGTTCAGTGCTAGGAGCAACCACTGCTGGTGTAACGACTTCATTTTTCTTTTCTGAAGAAGTGCTTTCAGCAGGAGTTTCAGCTGGAGCAGGGCTTTCTTTCTCGGCAGTAGGAGTTGGAGCAGTATTTTCTGTCACAACTGGTGCGCTTGACTCTTCTGTTGTTGGAGTAACTGTTCGAGGAGCCTCCTGGTCTTCTTTGACCTCCTCTTTTACAGGCTCGTCAGCCTTTTCTTCCAATTTTTCTGGAACTTTGGAGTCTACAGCTTCCTTGACTGCTTGTGGACTCTCCTGAATAGTTTGAACAGTTTCTTCAGCTGTTGGAGCTGGAGTAATCCCGTCAGCAGACACGACTTGGGTACCAAAAGCAAATCCTATGAGTACAGAAGCCGCTTCAATCGCGTACTTACGAATGGAGAAGCGCTGTTTCTTTTCTAGTTTCATGATAAAACCTCCCTATTATTATATTGTATGATAGCGTTTACACAAAAACTGTTTTTTTATTTTTATTATCTAAGATATAAAAAAAGTCAAGCGGCTTCATGAAAGAACTATAATAAATGGAGGAAATCATAAGATTTAGGAAAAAAATTGTCAAAAAAACTAAAAAAACAAGGAAAAATCTAGCCAATATTTAACTTGTTTTTAGTAAAAGCACTACTAATTAAAGAATTACCCTTCGTCATATGTTCATACTAAGTGGTGCATGCTATAATGAACATAGAAAAAGCCTGAGCTAGGCTCAAGCTTTTTCTTAATGACCTCGATCACATGAGATGAATTTGATTTTGTAGTAGTCAGCTCGCTTATAAGTTTCACTATAGGCAAGGACTTGGCCAGTGGCCTCAAGTTTTGTAGTCTTTGTTTGGAAGACAGTTGGAAATTGTGTATCAATTCCCAGCGTAGAAGCAGCATGCTCTGGTGTTGGAAATGCGATTTCGTTGATTTCCTCAAAATGCTCATCAGTCATGTGAATGCGGTAATCCAATTTGAAACGTTTATAGATAGAACTATAATAGTCAAGATTTGGATAGTTGGCATTGATATATTGTTCGGGAATATAAGAAGTGTGGTAGATATAGGTCACACCGTTAGTTTGACGTGTCCGTTCGATCTTGTAGTAGAACTGGTCTCCACGCAAACCAAGTTTTTCCAAATATTCAAGCTTATTTCCACGTTCGATAGAAAGGACAGTTACCTTATCGTCCTTTGTTTCAAAAATTTCCACATCTGAAAACTCAACGAGTTTGTGCTTACGAGCGCGTGAAACAAAAGTTCCTTTTCCTTGTTGGCGGACAATATAGCCATCTTTGGCAAGGTCGTTCAAGGCACGAACAACTGTGATAGAACTGACATCATACATGGCGATCAACTCTGCTTCAGTATAAAACTTGTCTCCACTCGCAAATTGACCTGAGATGATTTTATTCTTGAGTTCGTCTTTAATATATTGGTATTTTGGAATAGCCATAATTGCACCTCAATTTTTTTCTTTCTCCTTCTTTGATTTTACCACAAACACAAAGAAAATAGTAGCATTTAGATGAAAAAATAACATAATACATTAAAAAAATATTATTTTTGCACATATATAAAAGCGCCATCAAAACAGAGATCGTGCAAAAGCCCTTATTTCATGCTATTTTTTTTAGATAATTTTGGTAAAAAAGAAGTAAAAAAATAGAAAAAAATTTTAAAGAATTTTCTAAAAACCTATTGACAAATGCAAAAGATTTGATTATAGTTAATATTATAATAAATGAAAGCGCAAACTTAATTCGTCAGAGGTAATAACATGACAAGATTTAAAATTGAGGACGATTTCTATTTAGACGAAAAACCGTTCAAGATTTTGTCCGGCGCCATTCATTATTTTAGGATTCCAGCAGAGGATTGGTATCATTCCCTCTATAACTTAAAGGCGCTTGGCTTTAATACAGTCGAGACCTATGTGGCTTGGAATTTACACGAACCTGTTGAAGGGGAGTTTGATTTTGAAGGTGCCAGAAATTTGGAGAGATTTCTTCAAATTGCACAAGATCTGGGTCTCTATGCTATTGTACGCCCGTCTCCATTTATCTGTGCGGAATGGGAATTTGGTGGCTTGCCGGCTTGGCTCTTGACCAAGGACATGCGAATCCGCTCGTCCGACCCGGCCTACATCGAGGCTGTTGCTCGCTATTATGACCAATTATTGCCAAGGCTTGTGCCTCGCTTGTTGGATAATGGCGGAAACATTCTCATGATGCAAGTCGAAAATGAATATGGCTCTTATGGAGAAGATAAGTCTTATCTACGAGCCATTCGGAAATTGATGGAAGACCGAGGGATTGATTGCCCACTCTTTACTTCAGATGGTCCATGGAGGGCTACTCTGAAAGCTGGAACCTTGATCGAAGACGACCTCTTTGTGACAGGAAATTTCGGTTCTAAGGCTCCTTACAACTTTTCACAGATGCAGGAATTCTTTGATGAGCATGACAAGAAATGGCCCCTCATGTGTATGGAATTCTGGGATGGTTGGTTCAACCGTTGGAAAGAACCCATCATCACACGGGATCCTAAAGAATTGGCAGAAGCTGTTCGAGAGGTATTGGAGCAAGGCTCTATCAACCTTTACATGTTCCATGGTGGAACAAACTTTGGTTTCATGAATGGTTGCTCGGCTCGAGGAACTCTGGATTTGCCACAAGTCACATCTTACGACTATGATGCCCTTCTCGATGAAGAAGGAAATCCAACTGCTAAATACCTAGCAGTCAAGAAGATGATGGCAACACACTTCCCAGAGTATCCACAGTTGGAACCACTTTACAAGGAAAGCATGGAAATGGAATCCATTCCACTAGTCGAAAAAGTGTCCTTGTTTGAAACCCTGGATAGTCTCTCTAGTCCTACTGAAAGCCTCTATCCAAAAGCGATGGAAGAACTTGGACAAAGCTATGGCTACCTTCTCTACCGCACTGAGGCAAGTTGGGATGCAGAAGAGGAACGCCTCCGTATCATCGATGGACGTGACCGAGCTCAACTCTTTGTAGATGGTCAATGGATTGCTACTCAATACCAGACAGAGATTGGTGAAGACATCTACTGTCAGGGCAATCGAGAAGGCTGTTCAGAGATTGATATCCTGATCGAAAATATGGGGCGTGTTAACTATGGACACAAGTTCTTAGCAGATACGCAACATAAAGGAATTCGTACAGGTGTCTGCAAAGATCTACATTTCTTACTGAATTGGAAACAATATCCACTGCCACTGGATAATCCTGAGAAGATTGATTTTTTTCAAAAAGGATGGACAGAAGGACAACCAGCCTTTTACGCTTTCGACTTTACGGTCGAAGAGCCGAAGGATACCTACTTAGACTTGTCTGAGTTTGGTAAGGGAGTTGCCTTTGTCAACGGGCGCCACCTAGGGCGTTTCTGGAACGTCGGCCCGACCCTCTCACTTTATATCCCTCATAGCTATCTCAAGGAAGGTGCTAACCGCATCATCATCTTTGAAACTGAGGGCGAATATAAAGAAGAGATTCATTTAACTCGTAAACCTACACTAAAACACATAAAGGGGGAAAACTTATGACAATTGTAGGATGCCGTATCGATGGACGTTTGATCCATGGTCAAGTAGCCAATCTTTGGGCTGGAAAACTAAATGTTTCACGCATTATGGTTGTAGACGACGAAGTTGTTAACAACGATATTGAAAAGAGTGGTTTGAAACTTGCGACACCACCAGGTGTGAAACTCAGTATCTTGCCAGTTGAGAAAGCAGCAGCAAATATCCTTGCTGGTAAATACGATAGCCAACGTCTCTTTATCGTTGCACGTAAACCAGACCGTTTCCTTGGTTTGGTCGAAGCAGGTGTTCCGCTTGAAACACTCAACGTCGGCAATATGTCTCAAACACCAGAAACTCGCTCTATCACACGTTCTATCAACGTGGTAGACAAGGATGTGGAAGACTTCCACAAACTAGCAGAAAAAGGTGTGAAACTCACTGCTCAAATGGTTCCAAATGATCCAGTTTCAGACTTTTTGAGCTTATTAAAATAGGAAAAAATTTTTAGGAGGTCATTGTTATGATACAATGGTGGCAAATTTTACTTCTCACTTTGTACTCAGCTTATCAAATCTGTGATGAGTTGACAATCGTTTCATCTGCAGGTTCCCCTGTATTCGCTGGTTTCATTACTGGTTTGATCATGGGAGATGTGACAACTGGTTTGTTTATCGGTGGTAGCTTGCAGTTGTTCGTTCTTGGGGTTGGTACCTTCGGTGGTGCTTCTCGTATCGACGCAACTTCTGGTGCGGTTCTTGCAACAGCATTCTCTATCTCTCAAGGTATTGATACAGACCTTGCGATTACAACAATCGCTGTACCAGTAGCGGCACTTTTGACATACTTCGACGTTCTTGGACGTATGACAACTACTTCTTTGCACACCGTATTGATGCTGCGATCGAACGCTTTGACTACAAAGGTATCGAACGCAACTACCTACTTGGTGCGCTTCCATGGGCTCTTTCTCGTGCCCTTCCAGTATTCTTCGCTCTTGCTTTTGGTGGTGCTTTCGTACAATCAGTAGTAGACCTTGTTAAAGAATACCAATGGGTTGCAGACGGTTTGACACTTGCAGGTCGTATGCTTCCAGGTCTTGGATTTGCAATCTTGCTTCGTTACCTTCCAGTTAAACGTAACCTTCACTACCTTGCAATGGGATTTGGTTTGACAGCTATGTTGACTGTCCTTTACTCATATGTAACAGGTCTTGGTGGAGCTGTTGCGGGTATCCTTGGTACTCTTCCTGCTGATGTTGCTGAAAAGATTGGCTTTGCTAACAACTTCAAAGGTTTGTCTATGATCGGTGTTTCTATCGTAGGTATCTTCCTTGCAGTTGTTCACTTTAAGAACAGCCAAAAAGTAGCTGTAGCAGCACCTTCTACACCATCAGAAAGTGGGGAAATCGAAGATGACGAATTCTAATTACAAACTTACAAAAGAAGATTTTAACCAAATCAACAAACGTAGCTTGTTTACTTTCCAATTGGGTTGGAACTACGAACGTATGCAAGCTTCTGGTTACCTTTACATGATCTTGCCTCAATTGCGTAAAATGTATGGGGATGGAACTCCTGAATTGAAAGAAATGATGAAAGTTCATACTCAATTCTTCAATACTTCACCATTCTTCCACACAATTATCGCTGGTTTTGACCTTGCCATGGAAGAAAAAGATGGTGTGGGTTCAAAAGATGCCGTTAACGGTATCAAGACAGGTTTGATGGGACCATTTGCTCCTCTTGGAGATACAATCTTTGGTTCACTTGTACCTGCTATCATGGGATCTATCGCAGCAACTATGGCTATCGCAGGTCAACCATGGGGTATCTTCCTTTGGATCGCAGTTGCAGTTGCTTATGACATCTTCCGTTGGAAACAATTGGAATTTGCCTACAAAGAAGGGGTTAACCTTATCAACAACATGCAAAGTACCTTGACAGCTTTAATTGACGCTGCATCTGTACTTGGTGTCTTCATGATGGGTGCTCTTGTAGCAACAATGATCAACTTTGACATTTCTTACAAATTGCCAATCGGTGAAAAGATGATTGACTTCCAAGACATCTTGAACTCAATCTTCCCACGCTTGCTTCCAGCAATCTTTACTGCCTTTATCTTCTGGTTGCTTGGTAAGAAAGGTATGAACTCTACTAAAGCGATCGGTATCATTATCGTTCTTGCAGTAGGTCTTTCATTCATCGGTAAATTCTTGCTTGGAATGGGCGCATAATTTATGAGTAAATCATTAATTTTGGTGAGTCATGGTCGTTTCTGTGAAGAACTGAAAGGTAGCACAGAAATGATCATGGGTCCACAAGACAACATTCATGCAGTGGCTCTTCTTCCAGAAGATGGTCCAGAAGAATTTACTGCAAAATTTGAAGCTGCTATCGAAGGATTGGATGATTTCCTAGTCTTTGCGGACCTTCTCGGCGGAACACCTTGTAACGTGGTAAGCCGTTTGATCATGGAAGGTCGCGACATTGAACTCTACGCAGGGATGAATCTTCCAATGGTGATTGAATTTATCAATGCTAGCCTTACAGGCGCAGATGCGGACTACAAGAACCGTGCTGCAGAAAGCATCGTGAAAGTCAATGACCTGTTAGCGGGCTTCGATGATGACGAAGACGAATAATACTCTTCGAAAATCAAATTCAAACCACGTCAGCGTCGCCTTGCCGTACTCAAGTACAGCCTGTGGCTAGCTTCCTAGTTTGCTCTTTGATTTTCATTGAGTATACGATGTTACAACGTGAAAATCGTTAGAACAGCTTGTATAGAATATACATGGGAGTGGGAGTCAATCCCATTCCCATATTTTCAATAGGAATGAAACAATAATAGATTAGAGGAACTCTATGCTAAATTACACAAAAGAAGAATTACTTGAACTGGGTGCAGAAATCACGACTCGTGAAATCTACCAACAGCCTGATGTATGGGAAGAGGCTTTTGAAGCCTATCAAGCGAAACGGGAAGAAATCGCAGCCTTTCTGCAAGGGATCGCTGATAAACATGACTATATCAAGGTCATCTTGACGGGTGCTGGTACTTCTGCTTATGTGGGAGATACCTTGGTACCATACTTTAAGGAAGTCTATGACGAGCGCAAATGGAACTTTAATGCCATTGCGACAACAGATATTGTAGCCAATCCAGAAACCTTTCTGAAAAAAGATGTGGCTACTGTCCTTGTATCCTTTGCTCGTAGCGGAAATTCGCCTGAAAGTGTGGCGACAGTTGATTTGGCTAAAGCCTTGGTTGATGACCTCTATCAAGTGACCATTACATGTGCTGCAGAAGGGAAATTGGCTCTTCAAGCTCATGGTGACGACCGCAATCTCTTGCTCTTGCAACCAGCTGCTTCCAATGACGCTGGATTTGCTATGACTTCTAGCTTTACGTCCATGATGTTGACAGCTCTCTTGGTCTTTGACCCAACAGAATTTGCTGTTAAAGCTGAACGTTTTGAAGTTGTGGTTAGCCTTGCCCGTAAGGTCCTAGACAATGCAGCAGATGTCAAAGAGTTGGTTGACCTAGACTTTAATCGTGTCATCTATTTGGGTGCAGGTCCTTTCTTCGGCCTTGCTCATGAAGCTCAGTTGAAGATTTTGGAATTAACAGCTGGTCAAGTTGCGACTATGTATGAAAGCCCAATTGGCTTCCGTCACGGTCCAAAATCATTGATTAACGAAGATACAGTTGTTTTGGTATTTGGTACAACAACAGACTACACTCGCAAGTATGATTTGGACTTGGTTCGTGAAGTTGCTGGTGATCAGATTGCCCGTCGTGTCGTACTTTTGAGTGATCAAGCCTTTGGGCTTGAAAATGTTAAAGAAGTGGCTCTTGGCTGTGGTGGAGTCTTGAATGATATTTACCGTGTCTTCCCTTACATCGTTTATGCCCAACTCTTTGCCCTTTTGACTTCGCTCAAGGTGGAAAACAAACCAGATACACCGTCTCCTACAGGTACAGTAAACCGTGTGGTGCAAGGTGTCATCATTCATGACTATCAAAAATAAGGAAGTATCTATGAGTAAATTACAATTAAGTCCTAATAAAGTAGCTTGCTTGCAAAAGCTTTCTGACGAGAATGGCATTATCTCAGCTCTTGCCTTTGACCAACGTGGTGCTTTGAAACGCCTTATGGCTCAATACCAAACAGAAGAGCCAACAGTCGATCAAATGGAAGAACTTAAAATCTTGGTAGCTGATGAATTGACAAAATATGCTTCATCTATGCTCCTTGACCCTGAGTATGGTCTTCCAGCTACAAAAGCGCTTGATCCAAATGCTGGTCTTCTCCTTGCTTATGAAAAAACTGGCTACGATACAACCAGCACCAAACGCTTGCCTGACTGCTTGGATGTTTGGTCTGCAAAACGCATCAAAGAACAAGGTGCCGATGCAGTTAAGTTCTTGCTTTACTATGACGTAGACAGCTCTGACGAACTTAACCAACAAAAACAAGCCTACATCGAACGCATTGGTTCTGAGTGTGTGGCAGAAGACATCCCATTCTTCCTTGAAATCTTGGCTTACGATGAAAAGATTGCGGACGCAGGTTCTGCAGAATACGCAAAAGTGAAACCACACAAGGTTATCGGTGCCATGAAGGTCTTTCAGACCCACGCTTCAACATCGATGTTTTGAAAGTGGAAGTTCCAGTCAACGTCAAATACGTTGAAGGCTTTGGTGATGGAGAAATCGTTCATACACGCGAAGAAGCTGCTGCCTTCTTCAAAGCACAAGATGAAGCGACTAACTTGCCATACATCTACTTGAGTGCGGGAGTGTCAGCTAAACTCTTCCAAGAAACGCTTGTCTTTGCCCACGAATCAGGCGCAAACTTCAACGGAGTTCTTTGTGGCCGTGCAACCTGGGCTGGATCAGTCGAAGCTTACATCAAAGACGGTGAGGCAGCAGCTCGTGAATGGCTTCGTACAACTGGATTTGAGAATATTGACGAACTCAACAAGGTTCTTCAAACAACAGCGACTTCATGGACTGAACGTGTAGAAGCATAAAACAAGAATAGAAGACCCCCCTTTTGTTAAGAAGATACCTAGGGTTTTCTGACAAAGGATTCTGAAAATAGAAACTACAACCATAGATGGTGAATACACTTTCTATGGTTTGTTTACTTAAGAGAAATGAATCAAAGGAGAACAGAATGAAAGCATACACAGAGCGTGTATTTGGAAATCATGAGGGCAAGGATGTCTTGGCCTATCGCTTTGAGGCTGACGGTGGCTACCAGCTAGAGATTATGACTTATGGTGCGACCATTTTGCGCTATGTAACGCCTGACAAGGCTGGAGATTTTGCCAATGTTATCTTGGGCTTTGATGATTTTGATAGCTATGTAGGCAATAGCCCTAAGCATGGAGCAAGTGTAGGTCCTGTGGCAGGTCGTATCGCAGGTGCGACATTTGAGCTCAATGGCAAGACCTATGACCTTGAAGTCAACAATGCTAGCAACTGTAACCACAGTGGTTCAACGGGTTGGGATTCGAGCTTGTTTGAATTGGTCGAGGCGAGCGACCATGGCTTGACCCTCTACACAGAACGTACAGACGGGACAGGAGGATTTCCTGGTAATCTCAAAATCTGGATTAGCTACTACTTGGAAGAAACTGGTGCTTACGAAGTCAGCTACAAGGTAACAACCGATCAGGATACGCTGGTCAATCCAACTAATCACAGCTACTTCAACTTGTCTGGTGATTTCACGCAGACAATTGACCGCCATGTCTTTCAACTAAATACGGAAGGTATTTATCCAATCGCTCCCGACGGTGTTCCGGCCAAGACTCCAGATGCTGATCGTGATGTAGTGAAACACATCTACAATGGTGCCTTATTGAAAGATATCTTTGCAGAAGAAGATGAGCAAATCCAGCTGGTATCTGGTTTGGATCACCCATTTGCCCTCCCTGCAGGTCATGATAATGCTGGTTTCCTTTATGACCAAAACTCAGGTCGATTCCTGCTTTTCAAGACAGAGGCTCCTTGCTTTGTGGTCTACACAGCAAACTTTGTGGATGAGAGTGTCATCATAGCTGGTCAGCCAATGGTGCAGCACAATGGAATTGCCCTTGAAGCGCAGGCCTTACCAGATGCCATTCACAGTGACCTCAAAGACCAAGTCATTCTTAAAGCAGGTCAAACCTTCACCAGCAAACTCGCTACGAGCTTGTTGTTAAATAAAAAGAAAGAGCTGGTTTCCAGCTCTTTTGAGTTGTCTTCGTTGACATTTTATATCAATAGTGTATAATCGATGTAATTGACAAAGTTACATCAAAAGGAGACACCCTATGACTTATGCATACCAAAGCCACATTTACCTAGCAGAGGCGGTTTTAAATGTCAAGGATTTGACGAGTCAAACGGCTTTTTATCACCAGATTATTGGTTTGGAGATTTTATCTCAAACGGAGACAGAAGTGATTTTAGGACTTGGTAGAAAAGCCTTGATCCACTTGATTCAGGCAGAAAAAGCTGGGGAAGTAAGGGAGCATTATGGGCTCTACCATCTGGCGATTTTGTTGCCGACACGAAAAGCCTTGGCAGATGTCCTGAAATACCTAAGTGATTTGCGCATTCCTCTGGTCGGAGGAGCGGATCATGGATACAGTGAAGCCCTTTATCTGGAGGATTTGGAAGGAAATGGCATTGAACTCTACCGTGATAAGCCAGTTTCTTCATGGGATATTCGAGAAGACGGACGCATTATCGGTGTGACCGAGGCTCTTGCGGCACAGGATATCTATGAGCTAGGGGAAAAGGTAGACCCCTTTATCCTAGCTGAAGGGACGAGAATGGGGCATATCCACCTATCGGTTAGGGATAGTCACGCAGCGAGTCAGTTTTATCAAAAAGTGTTGGGGCTAGAGGATAAATTTAGTATTCCGAGTGCTAGTTGGATAGCAGCTGGTCAGTACCATCACCACCTGGCCGTCAACGAATGAGCTGGAAAAGGTCTAGCTTCGCGCAAATCAGGCTTGCCTGGCTTGGCCTACTATGTCCTTGAGGTCGAAAGCAAGGAAGAACTCTTAACCATCGTTCAGCAAGCACAAGAGGTAGAAGCTCCGATCAAGTGGCTACATTCGAGTGAGTTGGATCTTATAGACCCAGACGGGATTGTGACCCGCATTCGCTTGAAACGATAAGACGAGGAAAACATATCATAGACATAGAAAAAGGCGGACAAGCTCGTATTCTGTTTTTAGAATGCGGACTTGTTCGCTCTTGTATGAAATGATAAAGAGTGAAGCCATTACAGCCAAACTGTAAAGGTAATCACCTGTTTTTTGTAGCTGACAAAGATTTTTCCTCTAAACAGGCTGACAAGGTGCTGGGCCATGGAGAGACCAATGCCATACCCAGAGGTGGTTTGGTTATTGTGTGATGTTTCGGCGCGGTAGAAGCGATCAAAGAAGCGTTTGATATTGGCAGGCTGCCCATCCTTGTAGTCGTTAGACACAGTGATACAGGTGCGTTTGCGTAGGAGATAGGCTTTGCGTTTGAGAGTCAGACGGATGGTGCCTACTGGATCACAGTATTTTCGGGCATTGTCAAGAAGGATGCTAAGAAGCTCATAAAATTCCTCTTGGGCTACTTTTTCTACAACGTCTGCTTCAATCAGACTTTCAAATTTTTTATCCTCTTTGGTAAAGAGAGGAGCAAAGTCTGAGGCGACCTTTTCAGCGATGACGGAGATATTTTGAGGGACTAGTTTGATATCCTCTTGTTCCTCGAGGCGAGCGAGGCGGATCAGTCTTCCAATCAGATGGTTGAGACGCTCCGTCTGTTCCTTAGTGCTGATGCTCCACTCGGTCTCTCCTTCCATGAGTTCCTGCAGCTCGGTGTTGGCTGAGATGATAGCCAGCGGTGTTTTGAGTTCATGACCTGCATTAGTGATAAACATCCGTTGTTTCTCATAGTTTGACGAAGGGACGGATAACAATCCCAGAAATCAAGGTGAAGAGCAGAGCAAGGAGAAACAAGCTAGCTAGTGATAACCAGATAGAGACTTGAAAGAGGGTGTCCCGTTCGCGAATGTAGTTGGTAGCTTCAAAGAAGACTAGGAGCTTGCCCGAAGCTGTCTGACTAATTTGGTAGGTGAAGTAGCGCCCGTTGCGAGTAATCGTGCCATAGGTTTCCTGTTTTTTTAGAATTCTCTGGAGAAAACCTCTGACGTCTGCTTCGGTCAGTGATTGGACATTGCCTAGAGAAATCGCGTAGTCATCCCCCTTTTCTCTGACAGAGAAGTACTGAAAATTGTAGATAATCCCTTCCTGGATGTTCTTTTTGGTGAAACTTTCCTTGATTTCATCTGTGATTGGGAGTTCGCCTTCATTTTTAGACAAGATGGATAGGACGGTTTGGATATTATCCTCTGTCTGAGTATAGACGATGCTATTCATCAAGACCAGAAAGAATGCAAGAATCAGAGCGATAGCAGCAGTGGCTGTAACAATGAACTTGATACGTAGTTTTCGAAACATCTAGTCTCCTCCTATCAGTTGGAAAGGCCCTTCTGCAGATCCTAAAATTTGCAGATTGGACTGAACACTTTGAAGCTTTTGGCGTAGGTAGGAAATATAGAGAAAGACAAGCTCGTGATCACTTTCTTCCAACTCATCTGGCCAGATTTGCTCTAGTAGTTGTTGAGAGCTGAGGGCTTGGTTAGTATGCTGGATGAGGAGAGCTAGGAGTTGGGTCTCCTTCTTTCCCAAGCGAATGCTGTTTGCAGCCACTAGTTCTTGCTCATCAATATCTAAGCAAGTGTTACCTAATTGGACCGTATCTGGGGTATAGTCCTCCAGACGGCGGGCAGTAGATCGGAGTCTAGCCAATAGTTCCTTGAGAGAAAAGGGTTTGGTCAAGTAGTCGTCGGCACCTGCATCGAGTCCAGTTACACGGTCATCTACTTCCGCCATGGCTGTCAGCATGATAACGTGAGTCGTATTGCCCAACTGGCGAATTTCTTTGAGGGCTTCAATTCCAGTTTTAATTGGCATCATGATGTCAAAAATCATGAGGTGATAGTGGTTAGATTTAGCCTTTTCGACAGCATCTTGTCCGTTAAAAACAGAATCAACGCTATAGCCTTCGCGTTCTAAAGCAACAGTGATGACGCGATTTAGTTGAGCTTCATCTTCGGCAAGTAGGATTTTCATAGGTTCTCCTTAGTCTTGGTCAGATCTCTGAATCAAATCACGGATGGTCTGCATGGTCAAGTCACATGAAGCAAGCTCATCGGCACAACGCTTGAGTTCGCGCGTGATTCGCTCAGGATTTTGGATGTTTTTCTTGTATTTCATCTGGTGCTCAAGGCTGGCCCAGGAATCCATGGCAATCGTGCGTAGCTGGATTTCGATAAAGTAGGTACCTTGGGCATTTCCCAGACAGTCTGGGTAAGGAGTGGTCACCTCTAGGATCAGATGATAGGAGCGGTAGCCATTGGGTTTGACCTGACGAATATAGTCTTTCTCTTTTAAAATATGGATGGTAGGTATCTGACGAATATACTCTACGATGCGGTAGATATCATCTGTAAAGCCTGTGATGATCCGAACACCGATGGCATCTCGGATTTCTTTAAGAGCGGATTGACTCGTCTGAGGAAGGCCTTTGCGTTGGCATTTTTCACGCATACTTTTTTCTGTTTTGATGCGCGCATGCAAATGCTCATATAGTTTGAGAGAGGTTTCTTGTTTGTAGTTTGTAGCAGCTTTTTCTATATCTTGGACAAAGGTCTGCAAGATAGTGGGTAAGTAGGCTTCGCAAGTGCCGTAGATAGAGTTCATAGGCTGGTCCATTCTAAGAATGGCTCGTATTGCAACGAGCATAGATTCTAATAGTATTTGTCATTCTATTATACCATGAAAGCGATAGCAGGGTAAGATTCTATAGATAAAGAGGGAACGAGAATTTTGACAAAGGAGTCCATTAGAGATATAATGAAGAAAAATCGACCAAGGATAAGAAGATGACAAACTCAAAGTATATAACACGCCTGAAACGTTCAGAGGGCCAGTTACGTGGTATCCAAAAAATGATAGAAGAAGAGCGTGATTGTGCAGATATCATTACCCAGTTGACAGCGGTTCGTTCGAGTGTGGAGCGTGTGATTGAGATGATGATTACCGAGAATCTCACAGCCTGCATCAACCAACCCCTAGACGACCCTGAGGCTCAAAAAGAACGCTTGGAAAAGGCTGTTCAGTACCTAATCAAACGGAAATAACCCACTTTTTAGGGCTATCAAGTTAATAAAGGAGGCCAGCAAATGGAAGCATACGAAAAAGTAGTAGAAATGCTAAATGAGCTAGATATTCCTTTTTGAAATCGTGGAGCACGAGCCAGCCTTAACGACGGAGCAGGCAGACAGCTTTATCGAAGGGATCGAAGGTGTCCGTACCAAGACAATGTTTCTCACCAACAAAAAGAAAACAGCCTATTATCTGGTAATCATGGATGATCAAAAGCGTTTGGACATGGACCTCTTGAAGGATTTGGTAGGAGCCAATAGAATCCGTATGGCTTCCTCTGAGAGCTTGTTTGAAAAAATGATGTTACCAGCAGGTGTTGTCTCTCCATTTGGCTTGCTCAACAATACTGACAAGGACATTCAGGTTTATTTTGATAAAGAAATCATGTCTGAAAAACGGATGAGTTTCCACCCCAATACCAACGAGAAAACCCTCTTTTTGGATACGAAAGATATACTCAAATTCCTAGAAGCCATTGGTTACGAAGCTCACATCATTGAGTTATAAAGATTAAAAAAGCCGATTAAGTTCATCTTAATCGGTTTTTTGCTTATTCTACCTCACCGGGCCAAGCATTCATACCACCTTCTACATTGGTAACGGTTAGGCCTTGGGCGCTGAGAAATTGACAGGCAGAGGCAGAACGCACTCCCCCTTGGCAGATGACATGGTATTCATGGTCAGGTTTGAGTTCTTTGTAGCCTTGCTCCAAGGTACTTAACGGCAGATTTTTAGCACCTGGTGCATGTCCTGCTTGGAATTCATGTACTTCACGGACATCGATAAGATCTAGATTTTCATGTTGATATTTTTCATAAAAGTCAGCCATGCTGATATTAGTTACCATATTCTACTCCTTCTGGGTTGGCCATTTTGTATAGTGAATAAGCGCCGTCAAGGTTTTGGACGGTAAATCCTGCTTGCTTGAGGATACGCTCTGCGATATAGCTGCGCAAACCACTGTGGCAGCTAACGATGTAGGCTTGGTTCTCGTCTAGTTCATCCAAGCGTTCCCGTAGTTCGTTTAGGGGGGATATGAATGGTATCGACTTTGAGTCGACCACTCTGAAATTCGCCACTTGTCCGTACATCAAGGAATTTCTTTCCCTTAGCCAGTTCGTCTTCGAGCTGGTACCATTGAATATTGTCACTGAGACCTTCGATAAGGTTCAAGGCTGCGTAGCCCAGCATATTGACGGGATCCTTGGCAGAGCCAAATGGTGGTGCATAGGTAAACTCCAATTCTGGCAAGTCAAAGATAGTGAGATTTCCTTTGATGGCTGTGGCTAGGATATCAATTCGCTTATCAACACCTTTCTTTCCAACTGCTTGGGCACCGTAGATTTTGCCACTGGTTGGGTCAAAGAGGAGTTTCAAAGTAACATCCGTTGCACCTGGATAATAACCAGCATGGTCTTTCCCGCTGACATGAAGCGCCTTGTAAGGGAGTTGATTCATGCGAAGGATGCGTTCGCTGAGACCAGTCGAAGCAGCTGTCATATCAAAGGCACGAACGATAGCGGTGCCGATACTGCCCTTGTTTGTACGATCGAGTCCTGCGATGACATCCGCTACTTGGCGCCCTTGACGATTAGCAGGAGAAGCTAGTGAAATGAGGGCATCTTGGCCTGTAATCTCTTGCTTGACGACGATGGCATCCCCAACCGCAAAAATATCTTTTTGACTGGTTTTGTAGTGTTCGTCGACCAAGATACCGCCACGTAGTCCCAGTTCAATCCCCGCAGCTTTAGCCAGTCCGTTTTCAGGTTCAACACCGACAGAAAGGATGGTGAGGTCAGAAGTGATCTTTTGACCATTTCGAGAACGATGATTTTTCCTTGGTCTTCAAATCGAGTCGCAGACTGAGAAGTGATAACGCGAACGCCGTTTGCCAGCAATTCTGCTTGGACAAAGGCTGCCATTTCTTGATCTAATGGTGGCAAGACATGGGGTGCTTTCTCAACGATAGTAACTTGCAATCCACGTTTTGTCAGGTTTTCAGCCATTTCAAGCCCGATAAAGCCTGCACCGATAACGACAGCTTCTTTTGGATGATTGTCCAAGGCTGCCATAATTTCATCAAGATCGGGAACATTGCGGAGCGTGTAGGCATTCTTAGCTTCTGCCAAGCCTTCAATGGTAGGAACAAATGGCTTAGCTCCTGGGGAGAGGATCAACTTGTCGTAGCTTTCTGTGAATTCCTGTCCATCGTGTCGCACTGTCACAGTGTGCTCTGCTGGCGAAATGCTGATGACCTCATGGAAAGGACGAACATCCAGATTAAAGCGTGCCTTGAGACTTTCAGGAGTTTGGACCAATAAACTATCACGGTTTGCAATTTCTCCTGAAACATAGTAAGGAAGTCCACAGTTTGCAAAGGAAACAAAGGGACCTTTCTCAAAAATAGTGATTTCAGCGCCTTCCATGAGACGTCTGAGACGGGTTGCTGCTGACATTCCGCCTGCAACTCCCCCGACAATGATAATTTTCATTGACTTTCTCCTTTATACATCTAGATGACCTTGCCTGTCCAAGCACTCATACCGCCTTGGACGTTGATGACATCGTAGCCTTTTTTCTTTAGCTTCTTCGCAGCTAGTTTGCTTCGCACACCAGAATGACAAATGACATAGAGTGTTTCTTTTGTCTCAGGTGTGTAAGAACCGATTTCGGTTAGAGGGACATTCTTGGCATTTTTGATATGACCTCTACGGAATTCCATAGGCGTCCGAACATCCAGTAGCTGAATCGGTTCTCTGAGTTTAGCTTCTAACTCGCTGGTAGAAATACTGTCAATTTTTGTAAATAATAAGTGAAACATAGGCACCTCCAAATATACCCTTATGGGGTATATTAAACCATGAAGTTAAGCTTTTGTCAAGCAAGTTGTTTTGAGAGACTGGAAAGCAGGCTATTCTTGACCTCTCAAAGTCTTTTTGATATGATGGGTCCAAAGTAAGTATGAGGTGATGAGATGACCAGCGAATACCAGAAATGATAGCAGGGGAGCCCTACCATCCATTTGATCCTGAGTTGCGTGCGCTCGCTCAGACTGCACGCCAGAAGCAGGCGGATTTCAACCAGGAGCTAGATCCCTTGAAAGGGGCGGAGATTATCAAGACTTGGTTTGGTTCAACTGGAGAAAATCTCTATGTCAATCCACGCCTGGTGGTCGATTATGGAGTCAATATCCATCTAGGGGAAAATTTTTATTCTAATTGGAATTTGACCATGCTGGATGTTTGTCCGATTCGCATTGGTAACAATGCCATGATTGGCCCCAATTGTCAGTTTTTAACCCCACTCCATCCACTGGATCCGTATGAACGCAATTCAGGGGTCGAATACGGCAAGCCCATCACCATCGGAGATAATTTCTGGGCTGGAGGTGGCGTCATTGTCCTTCCTGGAGTGACACTAGGAAATAATGTCGTCGCTGGAGCAGGGGCCGTGATTACCAAGTCCTTTGGAGACAATGTTGTCCTAGGTGGCAACCCTGCGCGTGTTATCAAAACAATCTCTGTGAAAGAAAATTGAAAAGAACAGCTGGAGCTGTTCTTTTTATAAATCTTTATCTTAGTTTTATAGATTTTTCTTCTTTTTGGCTTTCTTGGTCAAGGAGACATGGCAATGGGGAATCTTGGTTTTAAAAACGATTAACGGTATTTTAGTATTCTCAAATTGTTTCTAGTAGCCCTTTCAAAAGAATACTAACGGAAACTAAATTTAAGGAAACTTTCAGAAAAGTTTTAGTTTCGTTTTAGGAATCTTCTGTAGACTGTCTAGCTATATCATACGAAGGAGAGGAAAAAGGTATGAAATCAAAAAAATGGACCCTACTCGCAACGAGTTTAACGGCAATGGTGTTGATGGCAGCATGTTCCCAGTCAACAGCTACATCCAATACCAATGCAACGACAAATAGTGCAACAACAACTTCAATAAAGGCAAACCAATCATCCTATTTTACAGAGAAGGACTATGATACTTCTTATGATGAAAGCACAGCTTCTAAGATTGAGCTATCTGGCTCATCAGCAAACGTCTCTGGAGATGGCATGACAGTCTCTGGCTCAACAGTGACCATCACAAAATCTGGAACCTATGTGATTTCAGGTCAGTCTGACGGAGTGCAGATCAAGGTCGAGGCAGATAAGTCGGCAGATGTTCACCTAGTCCTAAAAGGTGCGACCATGACCAATACCAATGCAGTAATTTCTGCGACATCAGCTGGTCATGTCTACCTGACTCTGGCAGAAGGAACCACCAACAGTCTCTCTGACTCAAGCTCTAACAGCGACGAAAAAGCAGACGCAGCTCTCTTTTCTAAGGTAGATTTGACCATCAACGGGAAAGGAACTCTCAATGTAGATGGCAAGAAAAACAATGGTATCAAAGCTAACGACACCCTCCACATCACGGGTGGAACCTATAACATCACAGCAGTTGGCGATGCCTTTAATGTCAATGATGAACTCAACATCACTGGAACGACCATGACTATCGATGCCAAAGAAGATGGAGTCAAGGTGGACAATGATGAGGATACTTCAGTCGGAACCATGTACCTATCCAACAACAATATCACCGTTACAGCAGGAGATGATGGCATCCACGCATCAGGTGATTTGGTTATCGATAGTGGTACCTATACCGTCAAGAATTCAACAGAAGGGATAGAAGGCAAATCCATCACTATCAACGGTGGGGACATTAGCATCTATTCGACAGATGATGGAGTCAATGCAGCTAATAAAAACGCCCAACAGAGTGAAATTTTCTTCACTATGAACGGTGGGAACCTGACAGTAGAAGTCGGTCAAGGGGACACAGACCCAATCGACTCAAACGGCAATATCACAGTCACAGGCGGAACCATTAAAATGATCGGTCAAACAGGTTTTGACTTTGATGGAACAGCGACCTACACAGGTGGAGATATCTACCTAAACGGTGAAAAACAAACGGAAATCGTCAATTCTATGCCTGGAGGCGGTGGACCAAATGGAGGCCCTCAAGGCGGAGGTCCAGCCCCTGGCGGACAAGGATAAAAAAGAATCTCCTTTCTCGAAAGAGAAGGGAGGCTTTTGTGTTGTTACTAGAGGAAATGTAAAGACAACTCCTTGACACTCCGTCAGCTTTTGATACAATAGTACAAAATTACAGGAGGTGGATTATGATTCAGAAACATGCGATTCCCATTTTGGAGTTTGATGACAATCCCCAGGCGGTCCTTATGCCAACACATGAGGGATTGGACTTAAAGTTGCCAAAGAAGTGTATCTATGCGTTTTTGGAGGAGGAGATCGACCGCTATGCCCAGGAAGTAGGAGCGGACTGTATTGGTGAGTTCGTTTCGGCCACCAAAACGTATCCAGTATATGTCATCAACTATAAGGGTGAGGAGATTTGTCTGGCCCAAGCGCCTGTTGGTTCTGCCCCAGCGGCCCAGTTTATGGATTGGTTGATTGGCTATGGTGTGGAGCAAATCATCTCTACTGGTACCTGTGGCGTCCTAGCCGATATAGAGGAAATGCCTTTCTCGTCCCTGTTCGCGCCCTGCGAGATGAGGGAACCAGCTACCACTATGTAGCGCCTTCTCGTTATATGGAGATGCAGATTGAGGCTGTCTCTGCTATTGAGCAAGTCTTGGAACAAAGAGGTATTCCTTATGAGGAAGTCATGACCTGGACGACAGATAGTTTTTACCGAGAGACGGCTGAAAAGGTTGCCTATCGTAAGGAAGAAGGCTGCGCTGTTGTGGAGATGGAGTGCTCGGCTCTTGCGGCAGTGGCTCAGCTACGTGGGGGTGTCTGGGGAGAGTTGCTCTTTACCGCAGATTCATTAGCGGATCTGGACAACTACGACAGTCGTGACTGGGGCTCAGAAGCTTTTGATAAGGCACTCGAACTCTGTCTTGCCATTGTGCACCACATGTGAGTGTTCTGACTGTTTTTATGGTAGAATGTAGCTATGTTATTCAAATCTTTTTTGGAAAAAATCAAGACGACGCTGTCTCGGTTATCACCAGCCCGTCGCATCTTTTTAAGTTTTGCCCTGGTTATCTTCTTGGGCTCGCTCCTTTTAAGCCTTCCCTTTGTGCAAGCAGCAACGTCACAAGCGACCTATTTTGACCATCTTTTCACGACGGTTTCCATGGTCTGTGTGACAGGGCTCTTCACCCAGCCAGTGGCCTCGACTTACAATATGTGGGGCCAGTTGATCTGTATGCTCTTGATCCAGATTGGTGGTTTGGGGCTCATGACCTTTATCGGAATCTTTTATATCCAAGGCAAGCAAAAGCTCAGTCTTCGTGGCCGTGAGACCATTCAAGAAAGTTTCAGTTATGGAGAAACCCAGTCCTTAAAGGACTTTATTCGCTCGATCTTTCTGACGACTTTTCTGGTGGAAGGGCTCGGTGCCTTTCTCCTGAGTTTCCGCTTCATTCCTGAATTTGGATGGGGACGAGGGATGTTAACCTCTATCTTTTTGGCTGTTTCAGCTTTCTGTAATGCTGGATTTGATAATTTTGGAAGTACGAGTTTGGTAGCTTTTCAAACGGACCCCTTGATCAATCTAGTGATTGCGGGTTTGATTATCACGGGTGGTCTAGGATTTATGGTCTGGTTTGACCTAGCGACCCAGATTGGGAAGAAGAAAAAACGTCGCCTTCGTTTCCATACCAAGTTGGTTCTCTTTTTAACGGCGGGAATTCTGCTCTTTGGAACTGTATCGACTTTGTTAATCGAGTGGAATAATCCAGGGACGATTGGAAATCTCAGCGCTCCAGAGAAACTGCTGGTTAGTTTCTTCCAGACCGTCAGCATGAGAACGGCAGGCTTTGCTTCCATTGACTACACCCAGGCTCGACCGGTGACCTTGTTCATCTATATCTTACAGATGTTTCTGGGAGGGGCACCTGGGGGGACAGCAGGGGGGCTCAAGATTACGACCTTCTTTGTCCTGTTGGTCTTTGCTCGTAGCGAACTATTGGGCTTGCCTCATGCCAATGTGGCTCGGAGGACCATTGAACCCCGAACCGTGCAAAAATCTTTCAGTGTCTTTATTATCTTCTTGCTAACTTTCTTGCTGGGCTTGATCCTGCTAGGGATAACAGCAGAGGGAAATCCGCGCTTTATTTACCTCATGTTTGAGACCATTTCAGCCCTTGCGACAGTTGGGGTGACGGCAAATTTAACACCAGAGCTAGGCAAGATAGCCCTCAGCATCGTTATGTTGCTGATGTTTATTGGCCGTATTGGTCCCTTGACACTACTGGTCAGTGTAGCGGAATACCAGCCAGACAAGAAAGATACGATTCACTATATGAAAGCAGATATCACTATCGGATAAGAAAGGAAGAACGATGTCAGATCGGACAATTGGAATTTTAGGCTTGGGAATTTTTGGGAGCAGTGTTTTGGCTGCTCTAGCCAAGCATCATATGAATATCATTGCTATTGATGACCACGAGGAACGCATTAATCAATTTGAACCTGTGCTGGCGCGTGGGGTAGTTGGAGATATCACGGATGAAGAACTCCTTCTATCAGCGGGGATTGACACCTGCGATACCGTAGTTGTCGCAACGGGGGAAAATCTGGAGTCCAGTGTTCTCGCGGTTATGCACTGCAAGAGTCTAGGAGTGCCGACCGTCATTGCCAAAGTCAAAAGCCATACAGCTAAAAAGGTTCTAGAAAAAATCGGGGCAGACGCAGTCATCTCACCAGAGTTTGAAATGGGGCGCTCATTGGCACAGACCATCCTCTTTCATAACAGCGTAGACGTCTTTCAGCTGGATAAGAATGTATCGATTGTCGAGATGAAAATCCCTCAATCATGGGTAGGTAAAAGCCTCAGTCAGCTAGATTTACGTGGGCGATACAACCTCAACGTACTTGGTTTTCGTGCCTACGAAAATGCTCCTCTGGATGTCCAATTCGGACCCAATGACCTCTTGCAGGCAGATGCCTACATCATGGCCGTCATTAATAACCAACATCTGGACACCCTAGCTGAACTGAGTGAGTAGGAAAGGAAGGGCTACTCTCTTTCCCGATAATTAACGAGTCAATATAAGTATTTTATAAGAGGAATTTAAGAAAAAAATTTTTAACTTTTTTTCTTAATCCTTTTTAATTTTAGGAGATTATACTAGAGTCATCAAAAAAAAGAAAACTCTAAGGAGAATCCTATGAAATTCAATCCAAATCAGAGATATACTCGTTGGTCTATTCGCCGTCTCAGTGTCGGTGTTGCTTCAGTTGTTGTAGCTAGTGGCTTCTTTGTCCTAGTTGGTCAACCAAGTTCTGCACGCGCTGATATCGTCAATCCGACTCCTGCCCAAGTCGTGCCAGACGCAACTTCGGTGAGTGAAAAGAGCGACTTACCAGCAGAGGTTCTCAAAAAAGCAGTCGATGTAGCTCTTCCTTCGGAACAGTCTATTCCAACACCTAAAGCAAGTGTGGATACGACAAGCTCTTCAGAAAAAGCGGACGCAACTGCTAAAGAGCCGGCAGTAGCGCCAAAAGAAGAAGTGCAAGCACAACCTGACTCTAAGAAACAAACAGAAGATGCAGTTAAACCTGCGGAAAGTACTGCGTCTACAGTTTCTGGACAAGACCGTGAAGCCAGTGAAGCGCAACCAGCGACCACTCCAGTTGAAGTCCAAAAAGGTGTGGCTGACAACACCAAAGACACAGTAGATGTCCCAGCCACTTACTTGGACAAGGCCAACTTCCCTGGTCCCTTCACAGCTGGTGTCAATCAAGTCATTCCATATGAATTCTTCGCTGGTGACGGCATGCTGACTCGCCTTATCTTGAAAGCATCCGACAAGGCTCCATGGTCAGACAACGGAACAGCTAAAAATCCCGCTCTCCCACCGGTAGAGAAATTGGGCAAAGGCCTTTACTTCTACGAAGTGGATTTAGCAGGCACCCAAGGAAAATCAGATAAAGACCTTCTTGACCTCTTGAAACAAAACGGTACACAAAGCTATAAAGCTACCATCAAGGTGTATGGTGCAAAAGACGGCAAGCCTGACTTAACTAATCTCGTAGCGACTAAAAATTTGGATGTTAACTTGAATGGTTTGACCACTCCAGCTGAAGTGCAAAAAGGTGTGGCTGACAACACCAAAGATACAGTAGATGTCCCAGCTACTTACTTGGACAAGGCTAACTTCCCAGGCCCATTTACAGCTGGTGTCAATCAAGTCATTCCATATGAATTCTTCGCTGGAGACGGCATGTTAACTCGTCTTATCTTGAAAGCATCCGATAAGGCTCCATGGTCAGACAATGGTTCAGCTAAAAATCCCGCTCTCCCACCAGTAGAGAAATTGGGCAAAGGCCTTTACTTCTATGAAGTGGATTTAGCAGGCACCCAAGGCAAATCTGACAAAGAGCTGCTTGACCTTTTGAAACAAAATGGTACACAAAGCTATAAGGCAACCATCAAAGTGTACGGTGCGAAAGATGGCAAACCTGACTTGACTAATCTGGTAGCGACTAAAGATTTGACTGTTAATTTGAATGGCTTGACCACCCCAGCTGAAGTGCAAAAAGGTGTGGCTGACAACACCAAAGATACAGTAGATGTCCCAGCCACTTACTTGGACAAGGCTAATTTCCCAGGTCCATTTACAGCTGGTGTCAATCAAGTTATTCCATATGAAGCTTTTGGTGGAGATGGTATGTTGACTCGCCTCTTGTTAAAAGCTTCAGACAAAGCCCCATGGTCCGACAACGGAACAGCTAAAAATCCCGCTCTATTGCCACTTGAAGGCTTGGCTAAAGGCCAATATTTCTACGAAGTGGATTTAGCAGGGACTCAAGGTAAATCAGATAAAGAGCTGCTTGATCTCTTAAAACAAAACGGCACTCAAAGTTATAAAGCTACCATCAAAGTGTACGGTGCAAAAGACGGCAAGCCTGACTTAACTAATCTGGTAGCGACTAAAGATTTGACTGTTAATTTGAATGGCTTGACCACACCAAATCAGGTTAAAGACTCTGTTGCTAATAACATCAAAAATAGCATTGATGTTCCAGCTAGCTACCTTGAAAAAGCAAATGTTCCAGGTCCATTCTTGGCAGGTGTTAACCAAGTTATTCCATACGAAGCTTTTGGTGGAGATGGCATGTTGACTCGCCTCTTGTTAAAAGCTTCAGACAAAGCCCCATGGTCAGACAACGGAACGGCTAAAAATCCTGCTCTATTGCCACTTGAAGGCTTGGCTAAAGGCCAATATTTCTACGAAGTGGATTTGAATGGCAATACGGTTGGCAAAGATGGTCAGGCCTTGCTGGAGCAACTTCGAGCTAACGGAACACATACATACCTAGCTACTGTTAAAGTCTATGGCTCTAAAGATGGCAAACCTGATTTGACCAATCTGATTGCTACTCGTCAAGTAACGATTCAGCTTCGTGGAAAAGAAATGGCGACAATACCATCTCAACAAGGTCAGATGAATACGAAGCCTTCTGAAACAGGCTCTACAGGTACGACTGAGGGTATGATGGGTACAAATCACCATATGTCAGATATGAAAGTAGATCAACCAGCTTCTAGCCCAATGGCTAATATGATGAAAAAAGATGATAAAGCGATGTTACCAAATACTGGGGAAGCTAAAACAGCTACAGCTGGCCTTGGTATCTTTGGTCTAGCCTTGGCAGGGCTTGTTGGACTTTTGGGTTTGACAAGCAAACGAGAAGATTAAGATTCAAATCACTTAAACATTAGAGAAAAATAGTGTTATACTAAAGCAAGTATAACACTGTTTTTTTATCGAAGGAGTGTCAGATGAAAAAAGACAATTTTGCTGGTTGATGATGAGATAGATATTCTAGATATTCAAAAACCGCTATCTTATACAGGCAGGTTACGATGTTTTGGTCGCCCATGATGGTAAGGAGGGATTAGAGCTTTTCAGAAAAAAATCTATCGACCTCATTATCACAGATATCATGATGCCCAATATGGACGGTTATGATTTTATCAGTGAAGTTCAGTATATCGCTCCGGATCAACCCTTCCTCTTTACAACTGCTAAGACAAGCGAACAGGATAAGATTTATGGATTAAGTTTGGGGGCAGATGATTTTATAGTCAAACCCTTTAGCCCACGCGAATTGGTTTTAAGAGTGAATAATATCTTGCGTCGCCTTAGCCGTGGAGGAGAGACAGAACAGATCGAGTTTGGTGACTTAGTGATCAACCATGTGACTCATGAGGTTCGCATTGGGGAGCAACCTTTGGAATTGACAGTAAAATCCTTTGAACTTTTATGGATATTAGCCAGCAATCCTGAGAGAGTCTTTTCAAAGACGGAACTTTACGAGAAGGTATGGCAAGAGGACTATGTGGATGATACCAATACACTCAATGTTCATATCCATGCTTTGAGGCAAGAGTTGACCAAGTATACAAATTCAAATGCTCCTGCTATTAAAACTGTCTGGGGTTTGGGCTATAAGATGGAAAGACCAAGAGGTAGAAAATGAAATTAAAAAACTATATTTTAGTGGGGTATCTAGTGTCGACTCTACTAACGATTTTGGTCGTTTTCTGGGCAGTCCAACGGATGTTGATCGAGAAAAGTGAAGTTTACTTTCTAGTTGGAATGACCTTGATTGCTAGTTTCATTGGCGCTGCAGTGAGCATCTTTCTTTTTGTCGCCAGTGTTCTCTTCTCTGAAACATTTGAAAAAAACAAGCTCAGGATATAGCCAGCAAGGATTTCAGCACAGAAATTGAAACCAAAAGGCCCATTAGAATTTCAAGAGCTGGGCCAGGCTTTTAATGACATGTCCCACAATTTGCAGGCTACCTTTCAATCACTTGATGAGAGCGAGCAAGAAAAGAGAATGATGATTGCGCAGCTCTCTCACGATATTAAAACTCCCATTACCTCCATTCAGGTTACTGTGGAGGAATTCTAGATGGAGTGATCAAGGAAGAGGAGCGGCTCCACTACTTAACCACGATTGGTCGGCAAACCGAGCGTCTAAACAAGCTAGTGGAGGGAATTGGATGTTTTGACTCTCAATACACAACCTCAAGATACTGCTGATGAAGAAGTCGAAGAGGTCTTTTTTTAGATCAGTTGCTGATTGAGTCAATGAGTGAATTTCAACTCCAGATTGAACAAGAGGAGCGAGATGTTTACATTCAAGTGTTACCTGAGTCGGCGAAAAATCAAGAGCCATTCTGACAAACTTTCTCGTATTTTTGGTCAATTTGTTAAACAATGCCTTTAAATATTCAGAACCAGGAACCAGAATCGAGGTTCTTGCCCAATTAACAGAACAAGAGCTGACAATCAGTGTGAAAGACGAGGGTCAGGGATCCTTCCTGAAGATTTGGAAAAAGATCTTTAAACGACTTTATCGTGTAGAAACTTCGCGCAATATGAAGACGGGTGGGCATGGCTTAGGTCTTGCGATTGCACGAGAACTAGCCCATCAGCTTGGTGGCGAAATCACAGCGGAAAGTCAGTATGGCTTAGGAAGCAAGTTTACATTCAGCCTCAATTTGAAATAAAGCCGTAAAAATCCCTTTACAAATCTAGCTTTTTCATGGTACAATAGCCTTTGTGTGAAATAGCAGCAGGAAAGCATGAAGCTCGTCAACAGGTGTCTTATGATAAGTAACCTTGGCTGTTTAGGCGAAGGGCATCTGCACGAATCAGGGCTTTCTAAGTGACTATTTCCACCGAAATATTATTTATATCAGGAGGACATACACATGTCACGTTATACAGGACCATCTTGGAAACAAGCTCGTCGCCTTGGCCTTTCACTTACAGGTACAGGTAAAGAATTGGCACGTCGTAACTACGTACCAGGACAACACGGACCAAACAACCGTTCTAAATTGTCAGAATACGGTTTGCAATTGGCTGAAAAACAAAAACTTCGCTTCACTTACGGTGTAGGTGAAAAACAATTCCGTAACTTGTTCGTACAAGCTACAAAAATCAAAGGCGGAATCCTAGGTTTCAACTTCATGCTTCTTTTGGAACGTCGTTTGGATAATGTTGTTTACCGTCTTGGTCTTGCGACTACTCGTCGTCAAGCTCGTCAATTCGTAAACCATGGTCATATCCTTGTTGACGGAAAGCGTGTTGATATCCCATCATACCGCGTAACTCCAGGTCAAGTAATCTCAGTTCGTGAAAAATCATTGAAAGTTCCAGCTATCCTTGAAGCAGTAGAAGCTACTCTTGGACGTCCAGCATTCGTATCATTTGACGCTGAAAAATTGGAAGGTTCATTGACACGCTTGCCAGAACGCGACGAAATCAACCCAGAAATCAACGAAGCACTTGTCGTTGAATTCTACAACAAAATGCTTTAATTTTAAGAAATATCTTACAGAAAGCCTACAACAGTGGGCTTTTTGCTTTGTCTTAAAAAACTATAGAACACTTCTTAACTGTGAAGGGGGATAAAAAAATTCCCTGCAAAAAGAAATTGCAAGGAACTTTTGTTAATGGTTATGGGCAAGACAGGCGGAATACTTTTTCCCAAGCCAGAGAGCAAAGAGGAGATTGATGACGACGATGCCTGAACCGACCAGTGAAAATAGGAAAAATTCACTAGTCGAAACTCGCCACAAATGCACGATGTCTGTAATCAAATAAGCACTGACAGGAAAACAGAGGATAGAAGTAATCAGAGCAGGGCTATACTTGTGAAGAAGGATTGATTGTCCGATATGGAGCAAGAGATGAAGTGCAAAGGCTACAAATCCTCCTAACCAAACTAATTTGAGAACTCTAGATTGAGTAAAATACGCTAATAAAGTGATGGATAAGACAAGGAAAAATTCTTCAAAAGCGGCAAGGGCAAATCCCTCTGTTGTCATTTCTTTGTGGATCTTGAGAATAGTTGGAGCCTTTTGGGTCAGTAAGGTTTCGTTGAGATGAATCCAAGGGACAAGACCGATAATTTCTTCCATATCGTGAAAGACAAAAAGTAGAGGAAACATCCAAAGATAAAATGCCATAAATCTCTCCTCAAAAGCTATAGACTGCCAGCCAATAAAGCAAAAAACGCCCAGTAAGGCGTTTTGAGTTAGGTATGCTTACTTAACTTCTGTAAACACAACGTGTTTGCGAAGTTTTGGTGAGTATTTCTTCAATTGAAGACGGTCTGGAGTGTTACGTTTGTTTTTAGAAGTAAGGTACAAGCGTTCACCAGATTCTTTGTGTTCAAGTGTAATATTTACGCGCATGGTATCTCCCTTCTATTATTCAGCTGATGCAGCTTTAGCGATTTTACGTCCTTTGTAGTATCCTTTAAGTGATACACGGTGAGAACGTGAGTAATCTCCAGTAGTTTCGTCAAAGTTTACAGATGGAGCTGTTACTTTGTAGTGTGTACGACGTTTATTTTTCTTCGCTTTTTGAGGTGCGACGTGCAGGTACTGCCATTTTGATTTCTCCTTTAGGGTATTTAAATTCGATTCAATCTACTGATTTTCATCAACCATATTAGAATAACACATTTTTGTAAAGTAAAGTTACTTGACAAAAAGATGAAAAAAATTAGAAGGTCATTAACCGAATTAATCGAAATTTTCTGAAAAATTCAAGAATTTTCTTCTGTTCATTGCTTTTAAATTGTGCTATAATAGTAAAAACTGAAATGGGAGGGAACAAATGACTGAATTAGATAAACGTCACCGCAGTAGCATTTATGACAGTATGGTAAAATCACCAAACCGTGCTATGCTTCGTGCGACTGGTATGACAGATAAGGACTTTGAGACACCGATTGTAGGAGTGATTTCAACTTGGGCGGAAAATACCCCATGTAACATTCATTTGCATGATTTTGGGAAATTGGCCAAAGAAGGTGTCAAATCGGCAGGTGCTTGGCCTGTTCAGTTTGGAACCATCACGGTAGCGGACGGGATTGCTATGGGAACGCCTGGTATGCGTTTCTCCCTAACATCTCGTGATATCATCGCGGACTCAATCGAGGCGGCTATGGGTGGTCACAACGTGGATGCCTTTGTTGCTATCGGTGGCTGTGACAAGAACATGCCTGGTTCTATGATTGCCATTGCCAACATGGATATCCCAGCTATTTTTGCCTATGGTGGAACCATTGCACCGGGAAATCTTGATGGAAAAGACATTGACTTGGTTTCTGTGTTTGAAGGTATCGGAAAATGGAACCACGGTGATATGACAGCTGAGGACGTGAAACGTCTTGAATGTAATGCCTGCCCTGGTCCTGGTGGCTGTGGTGGTATGTATACAGCTAATACCATGGCGACTGCTATTGAAGTTCTCGGTATGAGTTTGCCAGGTTCATCATCTCACCCAGCTGAATCAGCTGACAAAAAAGAAGACATCGAAGCAGCAGGACGTGCTGTTGTTAAGATGCTTGAGCTCGGTCTCAAACCATCAGATATCTTGACTCGTGAAGCCTTTGAAGATGCCATCACTGTAACTATGGCTCTTGGCGGTTCTACAAATGCTACCCTTCACTTGCTTGCCATTGCCCATGCCGCAAATGTTGACTTGTCACTTGAGGATTTCAATACGATCCAAGAGCGTGTGCCTCACTTGGCTGATTTGAAACCATCTGGTCAGTATGTTTTCCAAGACCTCTACGAAGTCGGTGGTGTCCCTGCGGTTATGAAATATCTCTTAGCGAATGGCTTCCTTCACGGAGATCGCATCACATGTACTGGTAAGACAGTTGCTGAGAACTTGGCTGACTTTGCAGACCTCACACCAGGTCAAAAAGTCATCATGCCACTGGAAAATCCAAAACGTGCAGACGGTCCGCTTATTATCTTGAACGGGAACCTTGCCCCCTGATGGTGCGGTTGCCAAGGTATCAGGTGTTAAAGTGCGTCGCCACGTTGGACCAGCTAAGGTCTTTGACTCAGAAGAAGATGCTATTCAGGCTGTTCTGACAGATGAAATCGTTGATGGCGATGTAGTTGTTGTTCGTTTCGTTGGACCTAAGGGTGGTCCTGGTATGCCTGAGATGCTGTCACTTTCATCAATGATTGTCGGTAAAGGTCAGGGAGACAAGGTCGCTCTCTTGACAGATGGCCGTTTCTCTGGTGGTACTTATGGTCTGGTTGTTGGACATATCGCTCCTGAAGCTCAGGATGGTGGACCGATTGCCTACCTCCGTACAGGTGATATCGTTACGGTTGACCAAGATACCAAAGAAATTTCCATGGCCGTATCCGAAGAAGAGCTAGAAAAACGCAAGGCAGAAACAAGCTTGCCACCACTTTACAGCCGTGGTGTTCTCGGTAAATATGCCCACATCGTATCATCCGCTTCTCGCGGAGCCGTGACAGACTTCTGGAATATGGACAAGTCAGGTAAAAAATAAACTCAAAAAGCAAGCCATTTTCGGCTTGCTTATTTTTATCTTCAAAAGTGATTTGCCTACTTAACGAGGTGGTAGTCCAAGGGCAATACGACCGTAGCGACTGATTCGTGTGATTTTCCAAGCAGGTGACCAGGTGACTTCAACCTTGACATCTTCGATACCCTCGATTTGTTTCAGACCTGCGACGATTTCGATAGGCAGGCTTTCGGCACAATCACAGGCAGTATCGGTGAAGGTCATGACAATCTTACAGAGACCCGTTTCGTCCAGATTGATTTCATAAATCAGCCCTAGATTGTAAACATCCAATTCCACATCTGTATCAAAAACCTTCTCTAGTTTTTCGATAATTTGGTCTTGTAAGGCCAAAGCGCGGTCATTGATTTTGATATCGTCTCTCATTACAGTCCCTCCACCTGATAAATATCCTCTATTTTCTCATAATTCTGACAATTTGGCAAGTTTTTGATAAATTTTCTGAAAAATATGATAAAATGAAGAAAATACTGAATCAGGGAGAACGCGATGGAGAACCTTGGAAAAGTCTTTAGACAATTACGAGAGTCAAGAAATATCTCATTAAGACAAGCAACTGGGGGAAAATTTTCGCCGTCTATGTTGTCCCGTTTTGAAACAGGTCAGAGTGAGCTTTCGGTGGAAAAGTTTCTATTTGCACTTGAAAACATATCTGCGAGTGTAGAGGAAATCCTCTTTCTGGCGAGAGGTTTTCAGTATGATGCAGATTCTGAGTTGAGAAAAGAAATCAAAGCTGTCTTGGATCCAAAGAACATAGCCCCTCTCAAGGCCTTGTATCGCAAGGAGTATCAAAAGCATGCCCATTCTCAAAACAAACAGAAACATATTCTAAATGCTATTATTATCAAGTCGTATATGAAGAGCATGGATGAAACGGTAGAGTTAACAGCAGAGGAAGGAAAAGTCCTTCATGATTACCTGTTTTCGACCGAGATTTGGGGGTACTATGAACTCAATTTGTTCTCAGTCAGTTCCCCACTCTTATCTGTCTCTCTTTTTACTAGATATGTACGAGAAATGGTCCGCAAATCTGATTTTTTAATGGAAATGTCTGGAAACCGAAATCTTTTTCACACAATGCTATTGAATGGTTTTTTAGCCAGTATTGAGTGTGAAGAATTTACCAATGCTCATTATTTTAAACGTGTCATCGAAGAGCATTTCTACAAGGAAAATGAGACCTATTTCCGAATTGTCTATTTGTGGGCAGAAGGTCTCCTTGATAGCAAGCAAGGCAGAGTTAAGGAAGGACAAAAAAAGATGGAAGATGCTGTCTATATTTTTTTGAGATGCTTGGCTGTAACAAATCTGCCGAATACTACAGAAAAAAACGACTGACTGTTGAATATCTGTAAACCAAGAAAAAAATTTGAAATTTGAAGCGATAGAACTCTTGCCCTCTCTAGGTCATTACAGAAAGTTCTATCGTTTTTTTTTCATTTTGTTGCATATATTCAAAAGTTCTCCTCTTAAATTTCTAAGTGCTATACTATAGTCATACTTTCATATAGAGATTAGAACAAGAAGGGAGATTATCTATGAATCTATTGTTCAGAAATCAAGCTTATCGACTCTTTGACTTTGTCACGATTCTTCAATGCTTTTGGTGCTTCGATTTTTTTAACCTGGTATTTATCGTTTATGCATCGACCTTGCCACAAGCATCTTTTGCTGTTGCTATGGCGAATATTGTCATGATTCTTCCGACTCTCTTTACAGTTTTTGTAGGGATTCGGGCAGATTACACGAGGGACAAGGTCAAATGGATGGTCTATAGCGGTTTGTTTCAGGCGGTTTTATTTTTTCTGGCAGCCCTAGTTGTTCAGCAAGCTAGTCTCTTTGCCTTTTCTAGCCTGTGTTTGATCAATGTCATCAGTGATGTGATCAGTGATTTTGCTGGTGGCTTGCGAATGCCTCTCGTTAAGGAAAAAGTAGCTGAAAATGATTTGATGGAGGCTTATTCTTTTTCACAGTTCATCACCTATATTTCAGCTATTGGTGGTCAAGCTTTCGGAGTCTGGCTCTTAGGTCTATCGACCAAGAATTTTTCTCTCGTTGCGGGGATCAATGCCTGTTTTTTTCTAGTATCAGCCTCTATTCTCTTTTTAGGAAGAAGCAAGTTAAGCCTATCAATTTCATCTGCTGACGGCGAATTACTGAGAAATGAGACTCTTTCTATCAAAGACCAATTTCTAACGATTTATCGAAATTTACGTCTCGTTTTTCTTAAAAGTGGACAGAAAAACTTTGGTTTTATGCTCTTTGCTGTCTTGCTTATCAATGCCTTGGGTGGCGCTTTGGGTGGAATTTATAATATATTCTTTTTGAGCCATTCACTTTTGGATTTTTCTTACACAGAGGCACTATTTATTAGTCAATTCTGTGCTTTGTTAGCAATCATCATCAGTAGCCTTACAGGCAATGATTATTTTGGGAAGCAGTCCCTGCCTAGATTGATGATGTGGGCTACCGTAGGACTCAGTCTAGTTGGTCTGGCTAATTTATTCAATCAAGTCGTGCTTGGTTTGCTATTTCTCTTTTTAACTCTGTATGTGTCTGGTAAAGTTTCGCCAAAGATTAGTGCTATGCTCATGAAAAATCTAGCTCCAGAGGTTCTAGCTCGTACCAGTAATTTTTTGGGTTTATTGTTTACCTTGTCAATACCTGTGGGAACAGCTTGTTTTTCACTTGTAGCCGTATGGAATATGCAGTTGACTTGGATGCTATTTGTTTCCCTTTCCTTGCTGGCTATTCTTTTGACAGGTCTTAATCTCAAAAATGATATTTAGATGCTGGTCTTCTTTTCTCACTGTTTTAATCCCTCTATTTATGGTAAAATAAGACTATTAAGTTTAAAGAGGATTCCCTATGAAATTACAAAAACCAAAAGGAACGCAGGATATTTACCTGCTGAGTCTGCCAAGTGGCAGTACGTTGAGGGCTTTGCCCGTGAAATTTTCAAGCGCTATAACTATGCGGAAGTTCGCACGCCTATTTTTGAGCATTACGAGGTTATCAGCCGTTCTGTCGGAGACACGACTGATATCGTAACCAAGGAAATGTACGACTTTTATGACAAGGGTGACCGCCATATTACCCTCCGCCCAGAAGGAACTGCGCCCGTTGTCCGTTCCTATGTGGAAAATAAACTCTTCGCCCCAGAAGTGCAAAAGCCAAGCAAGTTCTATTACATGGGACCTATGTTCCGTTATGAGCGTCCACAGGCAGGGCGTTTGCGCCAATTCCACCAGATTGGTGTGGAGTGTTTTGGCTCTAGTAATCCAGCTACCGATGTGGAAACCATCGCTATGGCAGCCCATTTCTTGAAAGAAATCGGTATCCAAGGTGTCAAATTGCACCTCAACACTCTTGGGAATCCTGAGAGCCGTGCGGCCTATCGTCAGGCTTTGATTGACTATTTGACACCGCTCAAGGAGACCTTGTCTAAGGATAGCCAACGTCGCTTGGAGGAAAATCCTCTCCGTGTCTTGGACTCTAAGGAAAAAGAAGACAAGGTGGCAGTAGAGAATGCGCCGTCTATCTTAGACTTCCTTGATGAAGAAAGCCAGGCTCACTTTGATGCTGTGCGTCAGATGTTGGAAACTCTCGGCGTAGACTACATCATTGATACCAATATGGTGCGTGGTCTGGATTATTACAACCACACGATTTTTGAATTTATCACTGAGATTGAGGGCAATGACTTGACGGTCTGTGCAGGAGGTCGCTATGATGGTTTGGTTGCCTACTTTGGAGGCCCTGAAACTGCGGGATTTGGTTTTGGACTTGGTGTAGAGCGCCTGCTTCTCATTCTTGAAAAGCAAGGTGTTGCCCTCCCAATCGAAAATACCCTTGATGTTTATATCGCAGTCTTGGGAGAAGGGGCAAATGTCATGGCCTTGGAGTTGGTACAAGCCCTTCGCCAGCAAGGATTCAAAGCAGAGCGTGATTACCTCAACCGTAAACTCAAAGCTCAATTTAAGTCAGCCGATGTCTTTGCGGCTAAGACTCTCATTACTCTAGGTGAAAGTGAAGTTGAAAGCGGACAAGTCAAGGTCAAGAACAACCAAACCCGAGAAGAAGTCCAAGTGTCACTTGAGACAATCAGCCAAAACTTCTCAGAAATCTCTGAAAAACTAGGGTTTTAATAACAGATAAACCGGTCAGGATTTCACTCCTGACCTTTTTCTTTTGCAAAATGACAAAAATTATAAACTTTTTGACAAATATAGTTATCAAAAAGAAAAAGATGTGTTACAATGAAATCAAGTTAAGAGTAAAGGAGAAAGATATGCTGAAAAACCGTTTAAAAGAGCTTCGGGCTCGCGATGGTCTCAATCAAACGGAACTGGCCAAGCTGGCAGGGGTTTCTCGGCAGACCATTAGCCTACTAGAACGGGACGAATACACCCCGTCCATTATCATTGCCCTGAAAATATCTCAGATTTTCAACGAAACAGTCGAATCGGTATTTCGCTTGGAGGAGGATGAGTGATGACTAAGTACAGAATGTTATACTATGTGATTTTAGTAGCTTTGTTTGCCAGTTCTTTGATGATAATGGCTACAAGTCTAACTCAGTTTAATTCTTATAGAAGTGAAGATTTCTTCTGGTTTAGCTTCTTTCTCTTGATGATTGTCGAATGGTTAGAAAAGAAAGAAAATTTCAGTAAAGTAAAAAAGGAGAATAGGAAATGAAAAAGAAACGTATATGGCTTTGGATTGGGGCTGTTATTTCCGGTTTCTTATTTGGAATGGTTAGCGTAGCTCTGAAAGGTGTTTTGAGCACTATTTCAATGGAGTCGGTCTTATATACTACTTACTACCTTTTGCTATTTGTCGGAGCTGTCTCTCTCGCTATCGCCCTCTACTATCTTAGAAAAAGTCGCGAATGTTATGCGACTTATCAAACTGTAGAGGATGATGAGGAGAATGAGCAAGTCTATATCAAAATGTATCGATATTTGGATTATGGGACTATTGCTTCAAACATCTTGATGATTAGTGTACTTTTCTGCTTAGTAATGATTGTTTCCCCCTTATTTGAAAATATCTATCTGGCATTTGTTTTTCTGTTACTGATGGTGATTTCCTTTGCTACAGGAAGTTTTTGTATGAAGACCACCTCTCTTATTCGTCAGTATAAACTATCCATTTTCTCTACTCCAAAGGAGGTTTTGTCCTATATTAACAGTTACGATGAGGGAGAGAAGCAGGCAGAAATGGAAAATGCTTATTTGACCCTGTTTCGATTAAATCAAATTTTACTCCCAGAACTTTATATTTTACTACTGGTATTATCAATCATTTTACAGGAAATACAACTGGTTGCTTTAGTTCTTTTGGTTGTAATTCATCTTTACATCAATTTTGCGCAGCTACGCAAAACAAAACGTTACTTTAAATAAAAGGAGTTTCTATGATTCGTGTTGAAAATGTAAGCAAAAGTTTTGGGAGCAAAAAAGCTCTTCACCAGATTTCTTTTGAGATTAGGGAGGGTGAAATCTTTGGTTTTCTTGGTCCTTCTGGCTCAGGTAAAACAACCATGATCAATGTCTTGACAGGACAGTTGGCTGCAGATCAAGGTAAAACAGTTTTGTTAGGCAAGAATTCTCAAGATTTAACCTCAAATGATTTGGAACAAATTGGTATTGTTAGTGATGGTAGTGGTTTTTATGAAAAGATGAGTCTTTACAAAAATCTTCTCATCTATGCTAAGTTATATGGTCTCAAGTCAGATAGAGTAAATCAGGTGCTCCAACAGGTTGGATTGGCAGATGCTAAAGACATCATCGCAGAAAAACTATCTACAGGAATGAAACAACGAATGTTCTTGGCTCGTGCCCTTCTCAATGCTCCTAAGATCCTCTTTCTAGATGAGCCAACTAGTGGTTTAGACCCTACAACATCTAAGATGATTCATACCTTACTTCAAGAATTAAAGCAGGCGGGGACAACTATCTTTCTAACCACGCATGATATGCATGAAGCAACCTTGCTTTGTGATCGTCTCTCTCTTTTAAATAAGGGGAATTTGATTGAGTATGGTAGTCCACAAGAGATTATCCAGAAATACCATGTGGATAAAAAGGTTCGGTTAAACTATCAAGATGGGCGTGAACAAGTGGTTTCTTTGAAGAATTGCCTCATCTGGATACGAGAGATCTGATAGCTATTCATTCTTGTGAACCGACTTTAGAAGAAATCTTTATTAGATTGACAGGAGAAAAGTTAGATGTTTAGAAAATTAAATGCCCTACTATGGTTAAGATTACAAGTTCTTATCAGCAATTCAACTTTGTTGGCGACTCTATTGATGCCTTTTGGACTGACTGTTCTATATAATGAATTCTTAAACAAGAGTGGAGAATTGAGTATGTCTCTCCTTTCTATGAGTTTGACGATGGTCTTGAGTATGGGAAGTGGTTATATGGTATCGATTATGATGGCAGAAGACAAGGAAAAGCGCAATCTTAAATCACTCATTCTAAGTGGTGTGACAGCAACTGAATATACTTTCAGTATGCTCGTTCTCCCTATGTTAATTATGTTGCTTGGAATGATTTTACTACCAATCTATCTTAAAGTAGATGTATCAGGTTACTTATTTGCCTATGTTATCTATTTGATCCTAGCAACTATTAGTATTATTTTTCTCAACCTTCTAATCGGTGCGGTGTCAGATACTCAGTCTAAAGCGCAAGTCTATAGTCTCTTCCCTATGTTAATCGTCTCGTTTTTACCTATGATTGCTTCTCAAAATGATATGGTTCAAAAAGTGGTGGATTACTCGTTCATCGGTCCTATTGCAAATCTTTTAAATAAAAAAGGTGGGGAAATATCTTTTTCTAATATTGGTATGTTACTTGCTTGGGTAGTTGTGTTAGGAATAGCAAACCTCTTCGTATTGAAAAATAGTTATAAAGGAAAATAGGAGCCTCATATGAAATTACTTAAATCTTGGCTGGTTTCTTCTAGCTGTTCTATCCTTTTTCTTTGGTTATGGTCTGGTTCAGAGCATGGCTCTGTCAGCTCTTGGACTAGGGGCTTCGATCTATGGAGTCTTGCCACTTTATATCGTCCTGTCAGGGGCCTATGTTTATGGAGTTTACAAGTGGTATCAGACAGAAAAGGTTAGCATCCAGACGACTGCTTTTAATCGTTATATCTGGTTGCCTACTCTGGTTTTGCTAGTGGCGATTACAGCCCAGTTCTATTTGCCGGATGATCCGTCGGCCAATCAACAGACTGTATCACAATTGACACTAGCTCAGCCTGCATTTGGTTTCTTTATGGTGGTGGTCTTTGCTCCTCTGACGGAAGAACTCATCTTTAGAGGGATGCTGGCGCGCTATCTCTTTCCTAAGCAGGACAACATGAAACAGACAGCTCTGTTTCTCCTCGTATCAAGTGTGCTTTTTGCCTTGATTCATTTTCCAGGGACTTTGCAACAGTTTTTAGTTTATGCCAGTCTGGGATTGAGTTTGGGTCTGGCTTATGTGAGCCGAAAAGGTCTTCTTTATAGCATTTCTTTACACGCTTTGAATAATTTAATCGGCTTTTTGATGATACTCATGCTATAATAGAGTCAGGAGGTCACATGAAACGAGTAATTTTATTAGCAGTGATACAGGCGGTCGTTCTCTTCTTTATCATCGGGGCACTTGCCTATGCCTTTAAAGGCGACTTCTTTTACAACTATCTAGCAGTTGTCTTTGCGCCTATTGCAGGAATCTTACGTTTTGCGACAGCTTATGCGACGGAGATTGTTCTACCTAAAAAGGCAGCTGAGATTGCTGAAAAGCGTAAAAAAGGTTAAAAATCATATTTAGGGAATCCGATGACATTTTCATCGGATTTTTTGTCTGTTCGTTTTGATTCCTAAAGTCAATCAAACTTTTCTGCTGATTTTCATGAAGTGCCTGCGCTTTTATGGTAAAATAGTAACAGAATAAAAGAGGAGAGAAAACATGAAACGTAGTATGTATGCTGGTCGTGTTCGTGAGGAACATATCGGACAAGAAATTACCTTGAAAGGATGGGTTGGCCGTCGTCGTGACCTTGGTGGTTTGATCTTTATCGACCTTCGTGACCGTGAAGGGATCATGCAGTTGGTTATCAACCCTGAAAAAGTATCTGCAGAGGTCATGGCAACAGCTGAAAGCCTTCGTAGCGAATTTGTCATCGAGGTGACTGGACAAGTTGCTGCGCGTGAGCAAGCCAATGATAAATTGGCAACTGGTGCGGTCGAGTTGAACGTGACAGCTCTTACAGTGCTGAATACAGCCAAAACAACGCCTTTTGAGATTAAGGATGGGATTGAGGCAAATGACGATACACGTTTGCGTTACCGTTACCTTGACCTTCGTCGCCCAGAAATGTTGGAAAATCTCAAACTTCGTGCCAAGGTGACCCACTCTATCCGTAACTACTTGGACGAGTTGGAGTTTATTGATGTGGAGACGCCATTCCTTTCTAAGTCAACACCAGAAGGGGCGCGTGACTATTTGGTGCCGTCTCGTGTCAACAAAGGACATTTCTACGCTCTTCCTCAGAGCCCACAGATTACCAAACAGCTCTTGATGAATGCTGGATTTGACCGTTACTATCAAATCGTTAAATGTTTCCGTGATGAGGACTTGCGTGGGGACCGTCAGCCTGAGTTTACCCAGGTCGACTTGGAAACGTCTTTCCTTACGGAGCAAGAAATCCAAGATATCACAGAAGGCTTGATTGCGCGCGTGATGAAAGAAACTAAAGGCATCGAAGTTACACTTCCATTCCCTCGTATGAAATACAATGACGCGATGGCCCTTTATGGTTCTGACAAACCAGATACACGTTTTGACATGTTGCTTCGGGACTTGACAGAAGTGGTCAAGGGTGTAGACTTCAAAGTCTTTTCAGAAGCTCCTGCCGTTAAAGCCATTGTGGTTAAAGGGGCTGCGGACAATTATTCACGTAAAGATATCGACAAGATGACCGAAGTAGCCAAGCAGTACGGGGCTAAAGGTCTTGCTTGGGTTAAGGTTGTTGGTGGTGAATTGAATGGGCCAGTTGCTAAATTCTTGACGGGCATCCAAGCAGACTTGATTGCAGCACTTGGTCTTAAAGATAAGGACTTGGTTCTCTTTGTGGCGGATACGCTTGAAGTGGCCAATGCAACGCTCGGTGCCCTTCGTGGTCGTATTGCTAAAGAGCTTGATTTGATTGATAGCGACAAATTTAACTTCCTTTGGATTGTTGATTGGCCAATGTTTGAATGGTCTGAAGAAGAAGGTCGCTACATGAGCGCCCACCATCCATTTACCCTTCCACAGGAAGAAACAGCTCACGAATTAGAAGGTGATTTGGCAAAGGTTCGTGCCATTGCTTACGACATCGTCTTGAACGGTTATGAACTTGGTGGTGGCAGTCTTCGTATCAACCAAAAAGACCTCCAAGAACGCATGTTCAAGGCGCTTGGTTTCTCAGCTGAGGAAGCTAATGATCAGTTTGGATTCCTTCTGGAAGCCATGGACTATGGATTCCCACCACACGGAGGTTTGGCTATCGGACTTGACCGCTTTGTCATGCTCTTAGCAGGAGAAGAAAACATCCGTGAAGTCATTGCTTTTCCTAAGAACAACAAGGCGACGGATCCAATGACACAAGCCCCATCAACAGTCGCTCTCAAACAACTAGAAGAACTCAGTCTACAAGTAGAACAAGATGAAACAAGCGAAACGAACTAAGCGGTGGCGCTATTATCTGCGCCGCTTTGCTTATCAGATAAAAATCTTACGAGTTTTACAAAGTATCTCTCGGGAAAAATATGATGAGAAAATCTCGGCTTCTCTGGTTTATGGCTTTTTGTCAGCAGTAGCGGTCAATTTCTTTTTTCAACCAGGACACGTTTATTCGAGTGGTGCGACGGGTCTGGCACAGATTATCTCTGCCTTGAGTCATCACTGGTTTGGTTTTTACATTCCGATATCGCTGACCTTTTATGCCATCAATTTTCCGTTGATGATTTTGGCTTGGTATCAGATTGGACATAAGTTTACGGTCTTTACCTTTATCACGGTATCCATGAGTTCCCTCTTTATCCAGTTTGTGCCCGTTGTGACGCTGACAGAGGATCCCATTATCAATGCTCTCTTTGGGGGTGTTGTCATGGGCTTGGGGATTGGTTTTGCGCTCCGTAACAATATTTCTAGCGGAGGTACAGATATCGTCAGTCTGACCATTCGCAAGAAAACGGGGAAGAATGTCGGTAGTATTTCTTTCCTGGTAAATGGAACCATCATGCTGATAGCAGGTTTGACCTTTGGTTGGAAATACGCCCTCTACTCCATGATTACTATTTTTGTATCCAGTCGTGTGACAGATGCGGTCTTTACCAAGCAAAAACGCATGCAGGCTATGATTGTGACCAATCATCCAGACAAGGTAATTGAAAAAATCCATAAAAAATTGCACCGCGGAGCAACCATGATCCACGATGCAGAAGGAACCTATAATCATGAGAGAAAAGCAGTCTTGATTACTGTTATCACACGAGCAGAGTTTAATGATTTTAAACACATCATGAAACAGGTTGATCCGACAGCCTTTGTCTCTGTATCTGAAAATGTCCACATCCTAGGACGATTCGTAGAAACGGACAATTAGACATGCAAAAACCAGCTCTGTGTACTGACCCCAAAAAGTTAGATAAATAATTTAAGCGAAGGATTTAGTTCTGTATTGCATAGGGCTAAGTCCTTTTAGTTTGACCTTAATTCGTTTGTTGTTGTAGTAATCAATATAGTCCACAATAGCTTGTTCCAATTGCTTAAGCGACTGAAACGCCTTCTCATAACTATAAAACATTTCCGATTTCAAAATGCCAAAGAAAGATTCCATCATACCGTTGTCTGGGCTGTTACCTTTACGTGACATAGATGTTTGGATTCCCTTACTCTCTAAAAACCTGTGATAAGAATCGTGTTGGTATTGCCATCCTTGATCACTATGGAGACTCGTATTCTCATAGTATTTCTCTGTAAAGGCCTGTTCTAACATCGTTTGTATTAGGCGAACAAGAAAGATTAAAAGCAATAATTTCGCTGTTAAAGCCATCTAAAACTGGTGATAAGTAAAGCTTTTGAGTACTTGCTGGAATGACAAACTCAGTCACATCCGTATAGCACTTTTCCATTGGTTTGGCTGCTTCAAATTGGCGCTGAATAAGATTCTCTGCTTTATTGCCAATCTCTCCTTGGTAGGAAGAATACTTCCGTTTCCGACGAATTCGAGCACTTAAACCAAGGACCTTCATCAGACGTTGAACTTTCTTATGATTCACTGTAAAACCACGATTTCTTAGTTCAAGAGTAATTCTACGATAGCCATAATTTCCTTTATAGTCATTATAAATGGCTTGAATTTCATCCTTTAGCTCTTTATCCTTATCTGGTTGATCCAGCTGTCTCAATTGATAATAGTAAGTTGAGCGAGGTAAACGAGCCACTTCAAGAAGTAAATCTAGTCGAAATCCTCCTGAAGCCATTTCTCTAACTGTCTCTGCTTTTCTCGCTCTAAGGCTTCGTCCCTTTCCTCTAACTCTTTTAACTTTTTTAGGTAAGCCACCTCAGTCCGTAAGCGTTCATTCTCCTCTTGGAGTCGCTCTAGTTCTGTCATTTCTTCCCAAGTTTTCTTCCGTTTACGTCCCATTTTAGGTACTCTCCCTCTTGTTTTCTCAACAATAGTATACGCGTTTTTCTTGTATTTTCGCTAGCCAGTTAAGAAGTATCGTACGACTTGGGAGACCGTATTCAAGAGAAACTCTATCTTTAGTCCAGCCTTCATGTAAGACTTTATTAATCATTTCTTGTTTTAATTCAGGAGAATAGTAACGATCAATCAATTTAATCATGTATCTAAGATTAGAATTGTTTATCCCAAATTTATTTGAAAGCTTCTCTAAGCTATATCCTTGTTTTCTAAGTTCATAGATCTGAACTTTATCTTCATAACTCAATTTCATAATAAAAAAACACCCCAAAAAGTTAGATTTTTTTCTGTCTAACTTTTTGGGGTGCAGTTCATATTGTCTAGAGCGTTTTTTTGTGTTGTTTAAGAAAAATTAGATGTTGGTTTTAGATAACTACACATTTCAGATTTTTTTAAACAAGATTTAATTGTTGATAACTAGAAAGGATTATTATGTTTGCAAAAAAACAAATTTCAATACTGTATTTACAATCATGAGAGACTAGAACTTCATGAGCTTCAAAAAGGAATATCAAAAAGGATAAAGCTGGGACAAAACTTAAGTATGAAAACCAATTGTTCGCAATCCTTCATGGATAGAGCGCAAGTTGTTCTCGATAGCTCGAAGATCAGCTTGATGTATTATTCTTTCAGCCATAATATTCCCCTTGTTAATGATTTCTAAATTAATTAGACAAAAATTTGGCCATAGAATATTCTTATCTTAAAGAAGTAATTATATACTGAAAAAAACAGGCCGCAATTACACATGATTCAGATAAAATATACCAGAATTATTTTAGTTTCTTCTTAATAGTAATAAGAAAAATCATAATTGATACTTTAATTCAACATACTATGAAATGAGAATATGAAGTTTTCTATGAGGAGAAATGTGCACTTGATTTGACATTTTAGGGCGTATGAAAAACTTTGAATACAGGTTTCTTTCTATCTAAATGTTTTTTTGCAGATACTTTTTTTGTACAAATTTGTATTACGAGTGTGTAACTGATAGACAAACACTAAAAATATATGATAAACTAAAGTGGGAAAAAAATTTAAAAGGAGAATCCTTATGTCAGCAATTAGTTTAACTCCAGAACAGTTACAATCTCAGGCGGCAATTTATCTTAGTGCTAAAGATCAAATTGAACAAGCAGTACAAACCGTTAATCGAACAAATGGAGAAATGGCATCACAATGGAAAGGACAAGCATTTAATGCTTACCTTGAGCAATACAACCAGTTGTATACACATGTTCAAAAAAATTCGAGGAGCTTCTAGTGAGCATCAACCAAACAATTGAACAACTATGCTCAAACAGTAGCTGAACGTGACCAACAAGATGCACAAAGCTTTTGGTTTGTAGTTGATTTTGAGGAGCGTCAGGGAAACTTGACGCTTATTTTTATATCATGATGAAGAAAAATTAAAAAAAGCATCTATTAATTCTTTTGTATCGTATTTCCTGTGCTAGTTTATGCAGACGATGGTAGCTTAAAAACTTGATACAGATATCATTACAAATAGTACACAGGACACGGTCAAAAAAATAGGATAGAATCCAAATATGCTCCAAATTTATTTTTTTAAATCGTACCCAAAAGGTTGTGGACCAGAGAACTCAAACAACAAAAAGAACTTTTACAGGGGGCAGAGCAGACTATATTTACCGATAGTGAAAATCATTCTATTTATCGTTTAGAAACTACTGTCGTTAAAACATCATTGTTTAATCAATACACTGTAGAGGAGAAACCCTCTTTTAAACAAAGTGACTATTCAATTTTTAAGGATTGGATGGGAAGTGTATTTACAAGTGTTTTCTTGCTGTTTATGGTTTTGTTGGGAGTCTATCTAGGAAGGAAATGGCATGGATTACGGAAAAATAAAGCTAACTCTAGAGTATAGAGCAAAAACAAATAGATATTCGAGTTTCAAAAAGCTCTTACTTGGTTAAGATTAGAAGAATTATTAAAAGATACCAAAGTTAGAGAACAGTTGAATTTACCTCTAAATAGTTCGTTTTGTTTCAAAGTTAGAAATAAACAAATTCATATCGAGACAACGGACATCTTGGCTGCTTATCCAGTTAGTGATGGGGATTATATAGAGATTGAAGATGTATCATAGGAGAAAAAAATGTTTGAAGCAGATCAACTACAATTTGTGAGAGAAGACAACCAAATATCAGTTCAAATTTCTTCATCAGGTTATCATAGAGAACAACTTGAATTGATTAAAGAATACTGTCCAGTAGAAATAGTTCAAAAAGATGGAGTTCTTTCTTTGAATTATATTATTCCCGAGTATTTTAAAACAGTTAAGGAAGAAATTTTAAATAGAAGTACGGAGCTTGAGCGTTTTAGTTTGGCACAAAACATGTCGGCATTAGTTCATTCTGAAAAATGATTATAAAATTCCATATATCCATCCTGAGAACATCATTGTTTTTGGCAGTAATGTACAAATGTTACATTATGGAATCGAAAAATTACTTGCACCACAGCAGTATAGTTCGGAATTCTATTTAGAGTCTTATAAAGCTTTAATGATTTCTATTTTACTACCTAAGGTAGATTTTGACTTAGTCATCCATGGGATTGATGCAATAAAGGAAAAGGTAGCACAGGATATTATTCCCTTAGGGAGTGTAGCTGATGTTAATAAATATATTGCAGAAAAGTATGCAAAATTATCAGAAGAGAGTTCAAAAGCTAATTTGTTGGTGAACAAGAAAAAATGGAAGGTTTTGTTAATAGGGGGAGCCTTGCTTGCTACAACCACAGTGATTTTAAGTTTTGCCACTTATAAGTCTATGTTTAAAGACGGCCCCCTAAAATCATCAGTCATTATGGCCCAATCAAATTTCATGCGAAAAGACTATTCTGAAACAGTTGAATCATTAAAAAATTATGGTGCAGAATCATTGCCAAAAGAAGCTAAGTATATCTTAGCAGCAAGCTATGTCCGTTTAGATAGTTTGAGCGATAAGCAAAAAGGAAGTTATTTTAAATACGATTACAGAATCAACAGATGATACAATTTTTCTATTATTGGATTTATCTTGGACGTGGAAAAATTTGAAAAAAAGCTCTAGATGTGGCACAAAAATATCGGGGACACACAATTGATTTTACACGCTTATACAAATCTATATGAATCAGTTAAAGCAGATATCAATATGAACGGTTCTGAAAAAAACAAAAAGAAACTTGAAGAATATGAAAAGAAAATAAAAGAACTTTCTGCTGAGATTGGAGAAGCGACTACAAATAGTAGTGACACAAAAAGCATCTACTGAGACAACAACTCCTAAGGACAACCAAACAAAAAGAAAAGAGTGAGCGATAAATGAAGGCAAAAAAGCTAGAATATGATCATCAACTGGGAGACCAATTAGGAGAACTTCATAAACCTCTTTATACCTTGTTGATTGAACAAGAAAAATTGGAAAAAATTGATTTGTTTGAAGGACAAGAGGTAAGAGTAGGTACTAACGAGTATACAGTAGAAGGCAGAAGAGTCTATCGAAATGGTAAGGAATTAGAAAGAGGAAAATCTACCTTTGATAAAGAAACTGTAACCTTATTGGTTCCTGAAGAGGATATTTTTGTCACTTATATTTTTTTCCGCCACAACGATTTATTTGTAGCAAGAAAGAATCAGCTGACATTAGTTGGTCAATTTCAAACCAACTTTTTTTTCTCAAATAATCAAGTACAGGTTACACTTTGGGGAATCTCCGGTTTATCTAAATAACCGTCTTATCAAAGAGGAAGGGCTTTATCCGTTTGAAGTGGGAAACCGAATGAAGGTTTCTAACTATTTTATAGAAAAAAGAAAGAACCAGTGGAAGATTGGATGTCTTTTTGAAGAACCACAATTGAATAAGAATCGAATTCTGATACAAGAAAAAAACAATGAGTATCCGATGGATTTTCCAGAGTATAGAAGGAGTCCGAGAGTCAACCCTATTATCCATAGTGGGAAAAATCATTATCAATCAACCTCCACAGCCGATAAAAGCCACCCAAAAAAACTCGCTCATCCGAGCCATTGTCCCAGCTTTAGGAATGTTTACTTTAACTGCATTTAGTTCAATTTGGACGAAAGGGAATCCTGTAATGATGCTAGGGATGGGTGGTTTTAGCCTCCTGACGGCAGCGACAACTATGAGTCAGTATTTTGAGGAGAGAAAGGATACCAAAGAACAGGAAAAAAATCGGATTCAAGATTACGAAGCATATTTATTAAAACAAGTATCCGACTTAGAAAGATACTACAAAGAAGAAACTAATATTCTACATTACAATCAACCGTCAATATCAACCATTACTGAGCTGATTGCAAAGTATGATTCTAGAATTTATGAGCGAATGGACTATAATGAAGATTTCTTACAGGTGTCTTTAGGATTAGGAGATAAATTAAGTCAGCTAGAGTTGCAAATAAATTTTGATGAGCAAAGTAAAGATGAAATATCGCAGTTTGCTCGAACAGTCTTGCAAGACTACAGTTTGCAAAGAAAGTTCCGATCACGGTTAATATCTTTGAAGCGACAGTTGGTCTTGTTGGAAACAGTGAAGTAACTAGGACAGCTGTGTATAATATGCTTTTACAGATGGCAATGTTCCATAGCTACTTAGATGTTAATTTTATCAATCTTGTTCAAGAACTGAGATATGAGAAGGATTGGTCTGAGTGGCGCTTTCTCCCACATTTTAATATGCAGGAGCGAAATATTCGTGGTTTTGTTCATGATGCCAGAAGCCGTGATGCTGTTCTAAATTCGCTTTTACCGTATTATTCAAAAAAACGTTCTCAAATCAAACGTGAAATGGGGGAAAAAGATGCACGCTTTAAACCTCATTATGTCTTAACGATTATGGATGACTCCCATTTACTTGGCCATAGTTTGAATGAGTATCTAGCCAAGGATTTGACAGAGTTAGGGTGTAACAGTCATTTTGGGTGAAAAGAGGCACGTCGTCTTTTGCCAGAAACTATCACAACTCTGATTGAATATAAGAATCAAAATCTAGGTCAAATCATTAATGATGAAGGATACTATAGTGCACAAACCTTTATTCCCTACCCACTGTTGGATTGCTATGAAGATTCTATCCGTACTTTAGCAAATCTAAAAACACATGGAAGTAGAGAAGAATACGATTCCAAAATCCGTTACTTTTTTTGGAACTCTATCAAGTCAGAGAAGTTGAAGAGTTACAGGTTGCGACTAGATGGTCCAAAGCGGATACTTTTAAAACGTTAGCAGTGCCATTAGGATTGCGTGGGAAAGATGACCAGGTGGAACTCAACTTACATGAACGTGCACATGGACCGCATGGTCTTGTAGCAGGAACTACTGGTTCAGGTAAATCGGAGATTCTTCAGTCGTATATATTATCCATGGCTGTAAATTTTTAGTCCAGAGGATGTTGGATTTCTTACGATTGACTTCAAGGGTGGTGGGATGGCGAATCTTTTCAAAGATCTACCACATATGCTTGGATCTATTACTAACTTAGATGGCGCGGCTAGTGCGCGTGCCTTAGCTTCTATCAAAGCAGAGTTACAAAAAAACGCCAACGACTATTTAATCAATTTGGTGTCAACCATATTAATGGATACACTAAATTATATAAGGAAGGGCAAAAATCTACTGACAAATCAGGCTATCCAGACAAACCATTACCTCATCTGTTCCTGATTAGTGATGAGTTTGCTGAATTGAAAGAACATGAACCAGAATTTATGACAGAGCTGGTTTCGACAGCCCGTATCGGACGTTCGCTTGGGGTCCATCTAATTCTTGCTACACAAAAGCCATCAGGTGTCGTGAATGATCAAATATGGTCAAACTCTCGTTTCAAACTAGCTTTGAAAGTGTCAGATGAGTCTGATTCAAATGAAATTATCAAAACACCAGATGCAGCGAGTATTACTGAACCAGGGCGTGCCTACTTACAAGTAGGAAATAACGAAATCTATGAGTTGTTCCAGTCTGCTTGGAGTGGTGCACATTATGCCCCGCAAACAGAGGGAGTTCAAGAAGTTGTTGATGAACGAATCTGGTTGATAAATGACCTAGGACAATATGAATTGCTATCTGATGACCTATCTAAGGATGAAAATTATACTGCTGATCAGACGGAAGAAATCACGGAACTCTCAGCTGTTGTAAACTATATAGCAAGAGTGAGCAAGACTGTACCTCTCAACCTGCCAGATAAACCGTGGTTAGAACCATTAGAGACAGCCATCATATCCCCACAAACAGATATTCACTGGACCGACGAAAAAGTATTGGCCGTTCCCTTTGCTCGAATGGATATTCCGACAGAGCAACGTCAGAAGGATTATCACTTTGATTTGGAAAAAATGGGGCATACAGTTTTCTATGGTTCACCAGGTTTTGGGAAATCCCTAGCTCTTCAAACTCTAGTGTTAAATCTCGCTCGTTTAAATACTCCAGAACAAGTACAAATCAATTTATTTGACTTTGGGACAAATGGACTCTTGCCACTAAAAGATTTACCTCATGTGGTTGATTTGACACGGTTTGACGAAGAAGAAAAAAACTGGTTAAGTTTTTTTAAAACGTATTGACCATGAGTTGAAGATTCGCAAGGAGAAGTTTGCGCTCTATAATGTAGCAAGTCTTTCCCAATACGAACAAAAAAATCGGGTGAGAAACTTCCTGCTATTCTTACTATTTTTTTGACGGCTTTGATACTATAAAAGACACACCACTAGAAGAAGCCATTGAAAGTATGATTAACCGCCTCCTACGTGAGGGAGCGAGTCTTGGATGCTATGTGATTTTGACAGCACTTCGTTCAAATAGCCTTAAAATCAGTATGTCAAGTAATATCACCTCGCGCTTGGCCTTTTACCTGGTTGATGAAGGAGCTTCTAAGGAAATTATCGGACGCGATGCTTTAATTCAACAAGAAATTTTTGGTCGTGCCCAGTTGAAAGAAGATATCCCTTATGCCATTCAGGTTTATCTCCCAATAAGTGGAGAAGGGGACATTGAGCGCCTGTATAACTTGGAAGAAGAAGTCAAGTTGATTGCAAGAAGCTGGACAGGAGTTTGCCCAGAACCAATCCCAATGTTGCCAAATGAAGTGACGCTTACACACTTTAGTAATCATCCTAAAGTAATTGAGATGTGGTCAAGGGGTGAATTACCGATAGGGTTTGATAAAGAAACTACGGATCCTCAAGGGTTTGTTCCTGATAGAGATGGGTATTTTTGAATTCTTATATGATACTCCGCAACAACTGGAATATTGTGAAAAATAGTTTGATACCAGGTCTGAACAAATTAGTAAATATTGAAAAAAATATTATTAAATACCAACAATAGTTACAAAAAAACAGAAGTATTTGATAAAATTATTGATAGAGATAATATACCTAGTTTCTTTAACGATATTCAAGGAGAAATTGAAAGCCGTCACAATGGTAAAGAGGCTTCAATGATGTACGTATTTATCCCAGAAGCGCATATGTTGGGGACTTTATTAAATATGAAAGTAACCGAGGATGCATTTAAAAAAAGATTGTTAGAAATAGCGGAAAAGTTCACATTCATTTTTGTATTTATGGGAGAACAACAAGCTATTAGTGTAGGCTACTTAGATGTTGACAAGGTCTTAAAGAGCAATGTTCCTGCTGGATGTGTTGGAACAAGGTTCAAAGATCAAAATATTTCAAAAGTACAAACTAGCTTTAGTGAACCTGTGGTAGCAGAGGATGAGACAAACTTTTTTGTGGGTAGAATAGGTTATCGTTTACGATTGGTTACAGATAATGGATAGAATCTTTAACATAAGTTGATAAAAAACAAAGGAGATATAGCTATGTCTCGTGATTACAGTTATGAGATTTACTCTTTACGACAACAGATTTCAACAATGTCTAGTGAAAGAGCGGATATATTAAATAAAAATTAGTATTCTAAAAACAGAATAAGAGTAGAATACAGAGTAAGAAAAAGCGCAATTTCAGAACAATTGTCTCAATACGATTTGATAAAGGCAAAAAGCTACTTCTAATTTTTGCTGGAAATAGAAGAGATGATTTTAATAATAAAAATAGAGACGCTAAAAGGATCGATTTCCCAATGGTTGGAGAATACCCAGAATAATATTGATTTGATTGACCAAAAAAATCTCAACCTATACGGCTGAAGCTTCTAATTTAGCAATTGGTATGAATTACGCTAGCCAATCACTAAATACTTATATTTATCTTCAAAGTCAAAAATGAAGATTAAGGGGAGAGTTATGGGAGAAATAAAAATTAGATTTAAATATTTGGTCTGTTGATGTTGTTTCATATTCTTCATCAATTGATGCTTTGTCCGATCTTTCAAAACCTGCCTTGAGCGAGAATGACTTACAACCTTTCCTTAAAATTAATTCTATGATAGATGAGTTAAACAGTTCGATAAAAACATTTAAAAGCAATTCAATAGATCAGACTAGGAATATGTCCAAAGCTGTAGCTAATAAAGTGTCTGATGATGCTGCTGGGGCTGCAGGTTTTAGAGGAGGATAAGATGATTTCACAAGAAATGTTATGGGCGCAGTATTTTACAGAGTCCTATCTTGGATTTAAGCCAAATTCACTCATCGATCAAATCGCTAAAGCTATTATTTATAGACCGGATTTATTTAGAACATTGGTTTTAAATTTGTCTCAGAGTGATATGAGTTATGAGTACAATCCAACAATTGGAGCAAGTATTAATTTTCGATTTAATAAGGGAGAGGTTATCATCACTCGTCTTGGGGAAACTCAGCTTTTTTCCACATCTGAGTTTGTGCGTTTACTTGGATTAATTGATAAAATTTATACAGAAATTCTGCCATTAGGTAGTGTTATTCAAATAAATAGAGAAAAAGTTACCCAAAAGATGCTCTTGAGGATTTTTATTGAAGAAATGCCTATCTATGTATTAATTACAGGACAACGGGTATCAATTGAAAACAAATTTTATCTAGATTACACAGGATATTTTTGGCCAAAAGGTTTGATTCCAAATCAAGAAACCTTAGTTATATCCGATGACATGATTGCAGCCGTCCTTTTTAGGGGGCTAGAGAAGAATGATATTCAGGAACAACATGTCTTAAAACCTACGTCGCCAACTACTTGCAAAGGATCTGGATTCTTATACTTTTCACAATTATCAAATGGAGGCTAGCCAATGAAATATAAGTATTCTGAATTATTGATAGCGCGCGAGGGACTTTATCGTTCAAAAAGTGGATTTGAAGATAAGATTCTAGCAGCGCTTCAAGGTACTCGAGAGTTGATTGGCACGGAAAGTTTTCGTTCGGCCACCAAAGATGCGATTAATGCAGAGCTGAGTAATTATAACCTGCCTTTATTATTTAGTTACCGTGATTTAGCCAATGGTTTATATAATGAGTGGGATCGGCTGATGTTACGCTTTCAGGAGTTGGTTGATGAGCATAGTCCTGCTGCTGTCATTGATACGTCAGAATTTTCCAGTTTAAAAAGAGCTGTAGAACAACCGACTCAAGAGATTTTGAACTTGATTGCCCATCCAGACTTGACAATAGCTTACTCTGCAATTGGAGGCATGGTTGGCATCAGCAATCCTTCTTCCGCAGATATCAAAAGCCAGAAGGAAGAAGCCCTGCAATCTCTTCGTACAACTGAAAGTCGGATGGAATCATTTAATAGTGAATTGTTGGGGAGCGGCGTGACCACTACCCTCTCCACAATCGCAAGTGGTTTGAGTCGGTCTCGCAAAGCTGTTGGTATGACAGATCCTTATCATAATGTGGCAGCCCTTGCGATTTTTCAGGACACGAAGTTACGGGATCAACAGGTTGAGAATTCTAAAGCTCTGCACGAAGAACTAATCCGTTATATTCGACATTATAATCCAGAAACGACCTTTGACTTGAGCCAGATGAGTGAGCAGGAACTACAGACCTTGGGTCGTACGATCTCTCTTGCCTCCCATGGGAATGGCGGTAAGAAACCTCAGGAACTGATTGATTTCTTGAAAGGGCATGAAGTTACGTTTGAGAAGGAGATAACAGTATATGACGATGGTCAACACTACCTTAAGAGCAAAATCCAGATAAAAGGTCACTTCAAAGGGGAAAGTGCCATCACTTTTAACACTAAATATAAAGATGGTAAGTTAAGTCAAGAAGGAGAGTATAGCGTAGGGGGACTGAGTACAGATTTTCTAGAAGAAAAGGCCAATTATAAGACGAAGATAGGACTAAAGGACTATTCTATAACGGGTGAGTTCAGTCTAGCAGACAAAATTAGTTCAAGCTATAGCAAACTCGCACCCAACCTTTCCATTGGCTTTGGCTATAAGAATCGCTCGGTTGAGGTTGGTACTAAGTCAGAAGATGGCTACCGCGTCACCTATGTGAAAGAACATAACCAGGTCAAACAAGACTACGCAACAGTTAAGACGACCACTGAAACAGGGGTGAGAACGGTGGATCATGGAGAACAGATATTAAAAGCGGGGAAAGTAGCAGTTGCTACAGTTTTTGTTCTTGGTGCTTTAATTTATGGTGTTACAGTTAGTGCATCTACATTTGGATTTGGAGCCTCGATAGCGGCTCCAGTAATAGCGAGCGCCTTTTTATATTTAAGTTCTACAATGGAGGATAATGATGAAAGAAATATTAAATAACTATTCGTTGAAAAATATCTGGATTTGAAATTCCAAAAATTATATAATTTGACAAAAAAATAGTATACATTTGCTTATTTCCTATAGTTTGTCTAGCATTTATAGGCATGGTTATTGAATTATTTAAAGGTGGGGAAATGAATTTTTATGAAATTCATTACTTATACGGTAGTATGTTTTGGGTTTGAGACACTGCTTTCATTAAATAATAAACTGGTTAAATTAGCTGTAGATAATATCTTTTTGACGGATATTAATTTCGACAAGCACATAAGTTATTATCGTTATGTGGCTGAACACTCAGTCAAGTCTCAACAACTGTTTAATAATGCAAATTGTTTACTAGCTATTGCCCAAGCGTCATACTACCAAGGAAAGTTTGAAGAAACACTTGATAATTTGGAACGAATAAATTTTGAGGATAAAAATTTTAATAAGAAATTTGAGATCCAATTGTCCACAGCTTACTTTAAGATTCTTTCTCTAATCCATGCTGATAAAACAGAAGAAATTTCGAACCAAATCGATATGTTAGCTACATTAAAAGTTCGAACAAATTCTCAGGTTACTAGGCAGACGAATGCAATAAACATAATAAAAGCTATAGAGGATCTTGTTTTAAATAAAATATCAAACGACTATTTTGACACTGCGGAACCAGAAAATAAATTAGCTCGAATCATGTTTTCTTATTACGGCGCTCTCAATGCCCAATTAAAAGGAGATGAAGCCCGTGCTCGTAGTTTGTTTGAAAGCATCGCCCATGAAAATCCAGAACTCTTTTTATGTTCAGGAAGCGCAGAAATATTTAGGAAGTAATAACGTTTTCTAGTACCTTTCGTTTAAATTAAGTAAAAGAGAGTAACCAGGTCAAAACAAGACTACGCAACAGTTAAGACGACCACTGAAACAGGAGTGAGAACGGTGGATCATCTCCAAAGGACATTTTGACTATGTCGCAGAACACCCCGGAGAGTCTATTTTCGCAATAGGAGCTGTTATTGTTGCTGTAGCAGTGCTCCTTCAGCTATCACTGCTGCAGGAGCTGTGCTAACTGCAAAAATTACTAGGAGGATTAACTAGCATCCTTATTGGAATATCTATTTTTAATAATAAAGGGGAGTAACATATGAAATTAGTAGAAAAAGTAAGTAGGGCGACAGAAAACACTCTTCTACAACTTGATAGGGGCTATTCTAATTTGCTTATTTTAGTCTTGGCTGTTGATGTGATGGCACTATTTTTAGTATTTCAAAAGTAATTTGAAAATATTGGGACTCATATTATTAGTTATTGACTTTTTAGCTCTCGTCTTTGTATTTTTATTTAAGATTTATATCTAGCAAAGTTGTTTATCTAATGTTAAACGATGCTATTAATCTTAAACTCTATGAAGACATGTTTAGGGTTCAATCTGAAAAATCTATTAAGCCCTATAGAGCAACGTACCAAGAAAAATTTCCATTTTGTTAAGGGACAAGTGACTTATTTTGAAAGGAGATTTTTCAAGCTGCGAAAGAAAATTTTGAAAAAATTAATTTAAAAAGTTTGGAAGAGATTTAGTACAGACATATTCCTAAGATTAACTTATGGTCAATTGTTGGTTTCCATCCATCTTCAAGATGCGCAAGATATTGCTTTCTTTGAGGAACAGTTGTCCAAGGCGCTAGATTCGAAAGATGGTAAGGCTAAACTAATCGCCCAAACTCAAAGCCATAAAAAGATATTGTATTCAATAAAGAAGTGAACGACTACTTCGATACCACAGAACCTGAAAATAAGCTAGCCCGAATCATGTTCTCTTATTACGGCGCTCTCAATGCCCAATTAAAAGGAGATGAAGAACGTGCTCGTGGTTTGTTTGAAAGCATCGCCCATGAAAATCCAGAACTCTTTTTATGTTCAGGAAGCTCAGAAATATTTAGAAGGAGAAAAACTGATGTCAGAACGTACGGCTTTACCGATTGGAAGTGTTGTTCGAGTGAGAGAAGGTGTAGAGCCTGTCATGATTATTAATCATTGTCCAGTTACTGAAAAAGGACGGCAAGCAAGGTTATTTTTGACTTTTGGAGCTGTCAGTCTTCCACTAGGGCTTGTTAATCAAAACATTATCTTCTTTAACAAAGAGGATATAGATGAAGTTCTATTCTTTGGTTACATCGATCGTAGATTTTCAAGACTTTTTGAGTCGTTATGATGAGGAAGTTTCAAAAATCACCTATGAGCACTTTAGTGTAGATGATTTTAAAAATGACATACAAATCCTAGAATTTCATTCTAGGATTTTCTATATGATGAGAAAAATGTTATAATGAAGAATAAGTAGAATGGTCACTGATGTAATTTAAACATCCAGACCTGACAATAGCTTACTCTGCTATTGGGAGGTATGGTTGGGCATCAGCAATCCTTCTAGTGCGAGCATCAAAAGCCATAAGGAAGAAGCTCTGCAATCTCTTCGTACAACTGAAAGTCGGATGGAATCATTTAATAGTGAATTGTTGGGGAGCGGCGTGACCACTACCCTCTCCACAATCGCAAGTGGTTTGAGTCGGTCTCGCAAAGCTGTTGGTATGACAGATCCCTTATCATAATGTGGCAGCCCTTGCGATTTTTTTCAGGACACGAAGTTACGGGATCAACAGATCGAGAATTCTAAAAGCTCTGCACGAAGAACTAATCCGTTATATTCGACATTATAATCCAGAAACGGCCTTTGACTTGAGCCAAATGAGTGAGCAGGAACTACAGACCTTGGGGTCGTACGATCTCTTGCCTCCCATGGGAATGGCGGTAAGAAACCCTCAGGAGCTGATTGATTTCTTGAAAGGGAATGAAGTTACGTTTGAGAAGGAGATAACAGTATATGACGATGGTCAACACTACCTTAAGAGTAAAATCCAGATAAAAGGTCACTTTCAAAGGGGAAAGTGCCATCACTTTTAACACTAAATATAAAGATGGTAAGTTAAGTCAAGAAGGAGAGTATAGCGTTGGAGGTTTGAGTACAGATTTTCTAGAAGAAAAAGGCCAATTATAAGACGAAAGATAGGGCTAAAGGACTATTCTATAACGGGTGAGTTCAGTCTAGCAGACCAGATTAGTTCGAACTATGGCAGACTCGCACCCAACCTTTCCATTGGCTTTGGCTATAAGAAATCGCTCTCTTGAGGTTGGTACTAAGTCAGAAGATGGCTACCGCGTGACCTATGTGAAAGAACATAACCAGGTCAAACAAGACTACGCAACAGTTAAAACGACCACTGAAACAGGGGAGTGAGAACGGTGGATCATCTCCAAAGGACATTTGACTATGTCGCAGAGCATCCCCGTCGCAGCTGTATTTTCGTAGTAGCAGCTGTAGTTTGTTGCTGTAGTTGCTGCCCTTCAGTTATCGAACTGCTGCTAGGAGCTTTGTGCTAACTCTAAAATTACTAGGAGGGATTAACTAGCATCCTTATTGGAATATCTATTTTTAATAATAGAGGGAGTAATATATGAAATTAGTAAAAAGATAGTCAGTTCAGGGCGACAGAGATACTCTTTTACAAATAGAGACTATTAGTCTAAACTTAGTTCAGTCTGTAGGACTAGCTTTTGGAGCAGTAGCAGTGATTTTAGAATCACCAAAGCTAATGACAAAAATATGGGTCGTTAATACTATATCAATGATGTTGGGATTTGCTTATTCTGGTTTTTATATCTACGAGTTTGTCTCTAATAAGGTAATCTATTTAATGTTACACGATGCTATTAGATCTTAGAGCGTATATGGAGCTATGTTTCAGGGTTGAAGCTGAAAAATCTATTAAGCCCTATAGAGCAACATATCAAGAGAAATTTCCAATTTTGTCAAGGGTACAAGTGACTTATCTGAAAAGGAGATTTTCAAGCTGCGAAAGAAAAATATTTTGCAAATATTAATTTTGAGTTTGGAAGAGATTTAGTAGACATATTCTTAAGATCAACCTATGATCAATTGATAGTTTCCATTCATCTTCAAGATGCACGAGATATTGCTTTCTTTGAGGAACAATTGTCCAAGGCACCAGATTCGAAAGGTGGGTAAGCTAAACTCGTTGCTCAAAGCTCAAGCCATAAAAAAGATATTGTGTTTAATCAAAGAAGTGAATGACTACTTCGACACCACTGAACCAGAAAATAAGTCTAGCTCGAATCATGTTTTCTTATTACGGAGCTCTCAATGCCCAGCTAAAAGGAGATGAAGCTCGTGCCCGTAGTTTGTTTGAAAGCATCGCCCATGAAAAATCCAGAGCTTTTCTATGTTCAGGAAGCGCAGAAATATTTAGAAGGAGAAAAAGTGATGTCAGAACGTACTGCTTTACCGATTGGGAGTGTTGTTCGAGTGAGAGAAGGTGTGGAGCCTGTCATGATTGTTAATCATTGTCCAGTTACTGAAAAAGGACGGCAAGCAAGGTTATTTTGACTTTGGAGCTGTCAGTCTTCCACTAGGGCTTATTAATCAAAAACATTATCTTCTTTAACAAAGAGGATATAGATGAAGTTCTATTCTTTGGTTACATCGATCGTAGATTTTCAAGACTTTTTGAGTCGTTATGATGAGGAAGTCTCAAAAAATCAGCTATGACCACTTTCACCATAGAAGACTTTCAAAAATGACATACAAATCCTAGAATTTCATTCTAGGATTTTTCTATATGGTGAGAAAATGAAACACCTAAAATTTAGTATATAGGTCGGTGCATAAGCAAGTTACGAATTGGTAAGTTTTATTAATAGAATAAAAGATTATAAGCCCTCCTTGCCTGACTCTAGTATTCGTGGTATAATAAAGAGATAAATGAGAGAGGTTAGCTATGAAAAAAATAATTATAGGTAGTAGTGTTTTTGTAACTTTGTTGGTTGGTTCAGGAGCAACATTTATTTATTTAAAGAATCAAGAGATTTCTGTAACAAATAAGGTTAACGATCGTAAATTGAATATTGCTCTGGTAAATGAAGATGCTGGAGGCGTATTAAATGGCAACGCCTATAATCTAGGAAATGATTTCACAAATCTATTATCAAAAGAGAATACAAATCAATGGACTGTCATGACTCGTAATGTTGCTGAAAAATCGATTTGAAAATGGGTCGGTTGATGTAATTGTTTATATCGAACAACAGTTTTCAGAAAAAAATAGCTCAACTGGAAAGTTTTAATCCTGATAGAGCAAAGATAACATATAAAAACGAAATCAAATTTAGATCCAGTTAAATCTAAGAATGTTGAGTTACGAGTAGGCGAGTACCTTAATACTATTAACCAAAAATGTTATAAAAAATGTATTTTTCGAGTGTTATCAACAACCTAGATGATGCTAAAAGAAATGTTGATAATATTGTAAATGAACAATCTGGCACGCATACAAAAATTTCTCAATATATCTATGGCCCGTCAAACGAAGCAAGTCAGTCTATGTTAAGCACTTTGGACTTGGCTTCAAATCTACAGAAAATGAATTCGTCTTATGAAGATTCTCAAAAAGGCTTTTTCTGATTCTGTTGTTAGTCTTTTAAATAATACAGGAATAGGCTTAGACAAAACAACTTACGGAAGTTAAAAACTTATTTTGATTTTCAAAAGGGTATATTTGAGAAGAATGTCTTAACAACCAATAACACATTGAAAGAACAGCATGAAGAAAATTCTAAAATTATAGATGGTTTAAATGATTCGATGCTTAAATCATTGTATCAATTTGGAAATAGTACAGCTGAGGAAAAAAATCTGAACAAGCTAAACTAGAAAAATTTAGTAGTTGATTATCATAAGGTTATTGTTGATTATCAAGGTAAAATAAAAGATAGAAAAATCCGAATTTGGACATCTCAAAGACAGAATTAGAAGCAGAGAAAAAGAAAATATCACTCTTTTACTTTGGTAAAGAAGATGTTGATTTAAAAATCGGACCTTACTTCGGATGCTAAAGCAACACTTGTAGATCAGATTAATAAAAGTTTGATTACTGAAAAATCATTTGCCTGAAACTTATCAAAACTTTTGATTCGTTCAAATCTAACAGATATTAGTATTGAACCAACTGATTACCAAACTTTATTTAGTAAATTGGAGAAACTCAATGTTCTAACAGCTGATCAAGTTAAAGAATATAATGAAAAAAATAGATTTACTTAAGAATTATACTAAATTTGATAAGAAGGCTACTTCTATAAGTGGATTACCTGTTTTTGAATTTTTATCGATTGAAAATGATAAGCTCGATAAAGTAACAGAAACGATGGAATTGACAGTTAAATTACCCCAATCTGAGTCTAAAACTGTCGAGGCATCTGTGACAAAACCATCCAGTAGTTCGCCTGAATCATCAACGGTAGTTGAGGCTAGCGGAGTTTCTACCAGTTCTGAAGGGACAAAATATTTATCTCCTAAAGCTAAAGTTTATGTTACAGGAGATGCTACCTTAGTTGGAGGAGAGCAAACTATAACAGATGATAAGCTTTATACTATGACGGTTGAATATACTTTAGAACCACATTATGGGAAAAATGAAATTTCATTTGAAGTACACATTGGTGAAACTACAATTCCTATCAAGAAAACTATTTATCGTAGTGATAAAGAAGAGTCAGATGTTTTAGTGAAAAAAAGATTTAAAAACATATTTCTTTGATAAATTAAGCAAAAATCGATCGTACAACTGGTATGATTCAAGCAATTTATGGAAGTCCAAGTAGTTCCTCTATTAATTTTTCTGCCTTATCACCAGATTCTGTTTACCATATGTACGGCAACATCAGTCGTGATGATATAGCAACTCAGTTGTCAGAAGATCAAGTTGCTAAGTTTAAAGAGTCAGGTATAGCTTTGTTGGAACAAATTCAAAAACTCTTTGGAGTCATTAGAAAAAAATCAAGCAACGCATTGCCTGAATTGGCTGAAGCTGAGTTACCGAAATGATTATTTCAAAAATCAAATTACAAACTTAGCTGATTGGTATAACAATTCGATTAAGACCTTATCAACCGAGTACGATAAGTGGAAGGAAACGAAAGCGAAACAATTGGAAGTGACGGAGACAGCTTCAGATGCTAATAGTGGAATATTAATAAATGATAGTGAATCATCAAAACGCTTATATAGTTCAATTGAATCATTAGTGTCTACTACCTCTACTGGTTCAAAAGAAACTAGTCAAAATCACGAAGCAGTTGGGACTATGAAGGATCAATTTACTCAATTTGTTGGTCAAGTTCAGACTATTAAAGATAATGTTGATAAGACTATTTCAACTACGAATGATCTGATATCTAATGAAGCAGAAGTTATTCAAGGGAATAGAGACTACGCAGAGTCCTTTAAAACTGTTATGAAGAATATTCGTGATGGTGGAACGACCAATCAAAATGTGATGAATTTTTTATCTAATCCAATTGAAACTAAAAAAGAAACATATGAAGCGCCAATTTCAGTGGATAATAACAGAGTATGGGTTATTTTAGCGATTATTTTATCAGCAATTTCATCAGCAGGAATCACATATTGGTTGACAAAAGAAAAAGGCAAATAATGTAGATAATAACTCTCAAAATGTACTGACCCCAAAAAGTTAGACAAATAATTTAAGCGAAGGATTTAGTTCTGTATTGCATAGGGCTAAGTCCTTTTAGTTTGACCTTAATTCGTTTGTTGTTGTAGTAATCAATATAGTCCACAATAGCTTGTTCCAATTGCTTAAGCGACTGAAACGCCTTCTCATAACCATAAAACATTTCCGATTTCAAAATGCCAAAGAAAGATTCCATCATACCGTTGTCTGGGCTGTTACCTTTACGTGACATAGATGTTTGGATTCCTTACTCTCTAGAAAACCTGTGATAAGAATCGTGTTGGTATTGCCATCCTTGATCACTATGGAGACTCGTATTCTCATAGTATTTCTCTGTAAAGGCCTGCTCCAGCATAGCTTTCACTTGTTCTAAATTAGGAGAACAAGAAAGATTATAGGCGATAATTTCGCTATTAAAGCCATCTAAAACAGGCGATAAATAGAGTTTCTGTGTGCTATGCTGGAATGGCAAACTCTGTCACATCCGTATAGCACTTTTCCATTGTTTTGGCTGCTTCAAATTGGCGCTGAATAAGATTCTCTGCTTTATTGCCAATCTCTCCTTGGTAGGAAAGAATACTTCCGTTTTCCGACGAATTCGAGCACTTAAAACCAAGTACTTTTCATCAGACGTTGGACCTTTTTATGATTGACCGAATAACCACGATTTCTTAGTTCTAAAGTGAATCCGACGATAACCATAATTTCCTTTATGCTCATGATAAATTGACTGAATTTCAATTTTAATATCTTGATTCTTATCTGGTTTATCTAGCTGTTTTTAAGTGGTAATAATAGGTTGAACGGGCAAGCTTAATAATCTTTAGGAGAATGTCTAAAGAAAAACTCTGTTACCAATCCTCGGACAATTTCCGTTTTTCTTCTGTCTCTTTTTCCTCCTTCAATCGGAGTTCTCTCAACTTTTTTTAGAATGGCATTCTCCGCTCTCAGGTACTCATTTTCTGCTTGAAGACGTTCTAATTCTGTCAGTTCTTCAGGTTTCTTCTTTGGCTTACGTCCCATTTTAGGCGGTCTCCCTCTTTGTTTTCTCAACAATAGTATACGCGTTTTTTTCTTGTATTTCGCTAGCCAGTTAAGAAGTATCGTACGACTTGGGAGACCGTATTCAAGAGAAACTCTATCTTTAGTCCAGCCTTCATGTAAGACTTTATTAATCATTTCTTGTTTTAATTCAGGAGAATAGTAACGATCAATCAATTTAATCATGTATCTAAGATTAGAATTGTTTATCCCAAATTTATTTGAAAGCTTCTCTAAGCTATATCCTTGTTTTCTAAGTTCATAGATCTGAACTTTATCTTCATAACTCAATTTCATAATAAAAACACCCCAAAAGTTAGATTTTTTTCTGTCTAACTTTTTGGGGTGCAGTTCACTGGAGCTGGTATTTATTTTTTTCGATAATTTTTGTGGGCGATCAACTGACGGTAACAAATCTGTCTATTGTTTTTCGCATCATTGATAATCTGCAGAAATCGTTTCAAATGATGTTCGTCCAAGTTCCAGACTATTGATATCGACATAGGCTACTAGGTCGAGTCGAGGATTGACAGAGTCAAAACTCAAGACAGGGAACATTTAACTGATGCTTACTAATGTAGTCACAAACCCCTTCAGCCAAAAAGGCTGTCGGTTGTGATGATGGCATCAATCTGCGGATCATGCTTAAATAGGAGTTTGCTGAATTGATAACCTTTTTCTTCTAGAAATTCATTTTGCAAAAGTAGGTCAGGTTGGTATCAATTGGAAGTTGATGTTGTTTGAGTGCCAATTCGTAACCTTTTAGACGATCTTGTGTAACGAAAAAGTTTCTTGGTTCCTCCGATAAAGGCAATTCGCTGCATCCTTTTTGATGAAATACTCTGTCGCATCAAAAGCCGGCTTGGACATTATCATTGTCGACAAGTGGGATAAAGGGTGAGAGGGATTTTCCAAGGATGAGGAAAGGAAACTGTTCTTCCGCTACGAGCTTCACTAGTGGATCTTCTTCTTGAGCGTAGAGGAAGATCAGACCATCGACACGTTTCCCATAGACCATCTGAGAGATGGCATTGAGACGCTCCTTTCTCATCTTTCCCCAGTTGCAATCTGAATAGCATAGTGGTTCTCAGATGCGACTTGGGCGATCCCTCGTAGGACAGATGGGAAGAAAGGATTTTTGGTAGAAAGGCATCCGAGTCGTCAGGCAGTACCAGACCGATAACTTGAGTATAGCTGCTAACTAGACTACGAGCATTGAGATTGGGGATGGTAGTTGAGTTCCTTCATAGCCTTGCGAACTCGTTTTTTTGGTTTCATCACTAATTGTTGATTTGTTTTGAATAACGCGGGTTACGGTTGAAGGTGAGACACCTGCAGCCTTGGCCACATCTTTAATCGTAACGGGCATAAAAAAATCTCCTATTTATGATAATCTGGATCACGGAAATGTGTCTTGTAAAAAAATGGTGACCAGATAAAGAACAAAAAAAGAATGTTTCTGTACAGTGATAAGGGTTGACATATTTTTGGCCAAAAAAAGTCCCAAAAATAAGCGTAATCAGAGTTGGGTAATCCTAAACAGTTCAAGATAAAATGGTAGCACTCTTTAAAGCTCCTAAATGAAAAGAGGCGTGATTTTTTGGTGATATAAAGGAGAAGACTAGCTCCAAGAGAGACAATGAAGAAATTCAATCCAAAGAGGAAGCTAGCACCAAGGACGAGAAAGAGACTGATATAGACACGATTTCTGTTGGTACCAGTCTTTAGAAATAGCCTGGGTCAAACTTTCCTTACTCTGGAAACTCTCCGTTTGAATCGCGCGGTAGCGAATACGAGTCAGCTCTTTACTTTCCTTACTGATGATGAGTTCTTCCGTATCAAAATGAAGTTGCAAATCCTTTGGCAATTCTTTGCTTTGGCTTGGACCAATCAAAAGAGAAGGCTGCTGATTCTTAGTGCCTGAGTAGTTCAGCTTTCCATCAACGATTTGTGCATTCTCTGACAAGTCCATGATGGCTTCATCTGTCAGTGGAGTGTAGACATTATCGATAAAAGTATCCAGTGGATACGTTTCCTGTGAACTGTTTTTGAATGGCAATTGGAACCATAGACAAACTGATGAGGAAAATGCTAGTAAAGAGAAGCTGAAACCAGTTGAGGCCGAAAACGTTTTGATAGGGGCTTACGAAATCCCCAGATACTAGTAAAAATACGAGAAATGGATATGGAAGCATAGGCATCTTTCTAAAGAGTGTTTTTCTATATGAGTATTATTATATAGAGAAATGTACTTTTATTTCAAGTCTAGTAGATCAAATTGCTTATTGAAAAGGATGGTTTTTACTAGTATTTGTAGTCGTGTGTCTAATCTTTTCAACTTTAGAAACAAGCTCCAAAAATGAAAAAAAGGGTGGCGGGGATAAATTATCCCTTGTCGCCACCACTTGTAAGTCCTGAAACAAAGTTCTTTTGTAGGAAGAAGAAGAGAATACAGATTGGAAGGGCGATGAGGATAGCACCTGCTGAGAAGTAGGCAATCTTCATGTTTTTCACATTGCTAACGAAGGTTTGGAGACCAACGGCAACAGTAAAGTATTCTTTCTCACGAAGCAAGAAACTAGAGAGGATGTAGTCTCCGAAAGGTCCCATGAAGGCCCAGAGAGCTTGTACAGCCACCATTGGGCGAACGAGTGGGAGAACAATTTGCCAGAAGCGACGGAAGTGTCCTGCACCATCTAGTTTTGCAGATTCGTCAAGAGACATTGGCACGGTATCGAAGTAACCTTTCATGAGCCAAGCATTCATCGGAATACCTCCACCAACGTAGAGGAAGATGAGGAACCAGCTATGGTTAAGGGCGTTCAACATAAGCGCCATAACGAAGAAGGCTGTCAAAGCGGCCATGGTTGGCACCATTTGGATGATCAAGAAGAAGACCAAACTTTGTTTACGAGCCAAGAAGTTGTAACGACTGTAGGCGTAACCTGCAAGTACGATGATACTTGTTTGAACAGCCATTGTGATAAAGGCAATAATCAAAGTATGAGGTACCAAGTGCCGTACAAAGGTTTCAGTGAAAGAGTCCCTTTGAAGTTATCAAAATTAAAGTCGATGTTGGTATCTGAGTTTAAAAGGCTGCGACGTTACCTGTCTTGAAAGGCTGACATGATGGTGATCAAAAGTGGATAGATAATCACGATTGATAGGCCAATCAAGTAGAGGTAAGTGAGGGTTTGAGTCAGTCTACGTTTGAGTTTGATTGAGTTATTCATCTTAGACGTCCTCCATATCAAATGCGTGTAGTTTCTTGAATGCGATCATAGAGATAGAGATGACAATGATTGAGATAATCAAGGTAACAGCTGCCGCCATAGAGTATTGAGGAGATGTACCTGTTGTCAAACGGTAAATCCATGAAATCAAGATATCAGTTGAACCGGCTCCACCTCCGACAGTACCAGGACCTCCACCATTGAAGAGGTACATGATAGAGAGTTGTTAAAGTTGAAGGTGTATTGGCTGATCAATGTTGGTGCTGCAACAGCCAAAGATCATAGGGAAAGTGATGTTGCGGAATTTTTGCCAAGCATTGGCACCATCGATGTAAAGCCGCTTCGTAGAGGTCGTTAGGAATAGACTGCAAGATACCCAAAGGTCAAAACGTAGATGTATGGGAATCCTAGCCAACCTTGCATCATAATCAAGGCAACCTTAGTCCAAGTTGGGATTTGTTTTCCAAGGGATAAGAGCTCCATCTAGGAAAGGAAGGACCTTAGACAAAGAGGCAAGACTTGGTGTTGATAGCACCAACACTATCATTAAACATGTTTGAGAATGTCAAGATAGTGATGAAGGCTGGAACTGCCCAAGGAAGAAGGAAAATAACACCAAAGATACGTTTTCCTTTGATAAATGGTTGGTTAGCAATGATAGCTGTGAAGATACCAATGACAATCTGCAAAGTAGAAGCAGACAAGGCCCAGATAATGGTCCAAGAAAGAACAGAACCAAAGGCTGAACGGAAGGTACTCAAGCTCCAGATGTTTGTGAAGTTCGTCAAACCAACCCAGTCCAACAATTTGTTTGGTGGCAAGTGTTGGAAGTCATAGTTGGTAAAGGCAATCATCAAGGTTACGATAACTGGGAAGATAATCGCAAATGTCATCGCTACATACGATGGGATAATCAAAAGGTATGGGAATCCATTCTCATAAATACCTTTAATCATATCCTTGAAGGTATGAGCTACAGGAATACCGTTGTTGATACGTTTAGCAGTCGTATGTGCGTCCTTGATATTAAAGATATAAAAAGAGCAAGTAAACGACAACAAAGATAGATGGAAGGCACCACGAATCAGCATGAAAGAGTGAATTATCACGACCAGGTTTGTCACCAAGTGTGATCAAATTGCTCAATTCAGGGCTTGCAAGTGTTAGAAAATACAGAACAAATAAAAACAGTAACACCAAGGAAAAATAAAATCCTTTTAGCCTTTTTGTTTGTTATAGATTTGTCCTAAACCCAGGAATGATTGACAGCAAGGCTGCTTTTGCGAGGCTGTTGGTTTTTTTCCATGATTACTCCTTTCATAGGATGCGAGATAAAACTCGGGTTCAATCGCAAGATACGCATATCTGATGAGAAAGCGCATCTATAAAATTCAAAGGGGATTTCACTTCTCCCCCTTGAACAAATCAATTATTCACCAAATTTTTGTTTGATTGTTTCTTTGATCAATGTTACAGCATCGTTAGCAGCTGTTTTCGCATCTTTCTTACCACTTACAGCTTCAAAGAGCATTGTTTTAGCTGGATCCCAAACAGCTGACATTTGTGAGATGTTTGGCATTGGTTGAGCGTTCTTGAACTGTTCGATAACAGCTGTTGTCAACTCATCTTTTTTACCTTCAGCATAAGTACGAGCTTCAGTGTTAGCTGGGATTTCGTTAGTTGCATCGTAGAAGGCTTTTTGTTGTTCAGTTGATACAAGGAAGTCTACAAATTTTTGAGCAGCTTCAAGGTTCTTAGTGCTTGATGGGATGATCCAAGCTTTACCACCACCGAATGTTGTCGTAGTCTTTTACCGTTTGGAAGAGTTGGGATAGTCGCAACACCGTAGTTTACTTTTAGCATCTTTGAATGCTTGAGCTTTCCAAGGTCCATCGATGATAGCAGCAGTTTTACCTTCTTGGAATTGAGTTTGGATTAAGTTTGGAGCTCCTTCAGTATCTTGCATACCTTTAGGCCATTTTTCGTACCAAGATTTAGCGTAGTTGATACCTGTGATAGAACCATCGTTTGCAAGACCGATGTCTTTAGGATCTTTACCGTTTTGTCCGAATACGTAACCACCGTTACCAGCAAGAAGTCCGTATGCGTAGTAGAAGTTTGTCCAGTCAGCTAGGAAGGCAGTAGTTTTGCCATCTTCACCAGCGAAAGCGTATTTGCTGTCTTTAGCAAGGTTTTCCAAATCAGCAAATGTTTTAGGAGCTTCTTTAAGCAAATCTTTGTTATAGTACAAAACGAGTGACTCGATAACAGCTGGAGCACCATAGACTTTACCACCGACAGTTACAAGAGATTTTGTTTTATCGTCTGTTTTAGCACCGTCGCTAAGAGTAACTTCTGAAAGTTGTCCGTCAGTACCAAGGCTACCTACACGGTCGTATGGAGCCATCATAACGTCAGCAGCTTTACCAGATTGGTTGTCAAGTGAAAGGTTGTCAAGACCACCCATTTGGTCTCCTGTTTTGATGGTAACTTTTACGCCAGATTCTTTTTCGTAAGCTTTTGCAGCTGATTCAGCAAAGGCTTTATATTGGTCTTCAACGTAGAAAGTGATTTCTTTTGCTTCAGAAGAGCTAGTATCAGCCGCTTTATCAGCAGATTTTGCTTCCGCAAGCTACCAAAAGCAAGCTAGCAAGAGTAGCAGTTCCGAGCACAGCAACGCTCTTCATGAATTTAGATGACATAGTGTATTCCTCCTAAAGAATAACAAAAATAATTTATTTGAGAAAACGCAAACGTTTTTCTTTTTATGAGCCTAGTATAGCACAAATAGAAAACGGTTGCAAGCTTTTTTTAGAAAAAAATTTTTAAAAAAATTTTTAAGGTTTCAAACATTTGTTAAAAGCCCTATATAGGAAAAGAACTTAAAAATGTTTGTTTTTTTCTTTGAATTGAAAAATATTAGGAAAAACGATTGCGTAAATTTCGGCTCGGTTTTTCAGAAAAATAGAGCAGATATTGGGAATGAATTATCTTAAATCAGAAAAATCTTTTAAAAAATTTTTTTCGCTTATTTCATAAAAATATCAGTGGGCAACAAGTTTTGTTTGATTAAAATAATTCAAAAAAATTTTTTTAAAAAAACGCTTGCATTTGTGTTTTTGAAAATGCGTTATACTTAACTTAACGCAAACGTTTGCGCCTTTGATTGCGCAACGTTTTTATAACAAAACACATGAGGTGCTATTATGAAAGAAAACGTCAAAGTGGTGTGTTGATGCACATCTCTTCTCTGCCAGGAGCATACGGGATTGGATCATTTGGCCAGACTGCCTATGATTTCGTTGATTTCTTGGTTCGTACGAAAGCAACGTTACTGGCAAATCCTCCCTCTCGGGACAACAAGCTATGGAGATTCTCCATACCAATCATTCTCGGCCTTTGCTGGAAATACGCATTTTATAGACCTTGATATCTTGGTAGAGCAAGGCTTGCTCGAAGCCAGTGATCTTAAAGGTGTTGACTTTGGTAGCGATGCATCTGAAGTTGACTATGCGAAGATTTATTATGCACGTCGTCCGCTTTTAGAAAAAGCAGTTAAACGCTTCTTGGAAGTGGGTGATGTCAAAGATTTTGAGAAGTTTGCTCAAAGACAACCAATCATGGCTCGAACTCTTCGCAGAATATATGGCTATCAAAGAGCATTTTGACAATCTTGCTTGGACAGAATGGCCAGATGCAGATGCTCGTGCTCGTAAAGCTTCAGCACTTGAAAGCTACCGTGAGAAATTGGCAGACAAGTTGGTTTACCACCGTGTGACTCAATACTTCTTCTTCCAACAATGGTTGAAATTGAAAGCCTACGCTAACGATAACCACATCGAAATTGTTGGAGACATGCCTATCTACGTAGCGGAAGATTCAAGCGACATGTGGGCAAATCCACACCTCTTCAAGACAGATGCCAATGGTAAAGCAACTTGCATCGCAGGATGCCCACCAGATGAGTTTTCTGCAACTGGTCAGCTTTGGGGCAACCCAATCTATGACTGGGAAGCAATGGACAAAGACGGTTACAAATGGTGGGTTGAACGCTTGCGCGAAAGCTTCAAGATCTACGATATCGTTCGTATCGACCACTTCCGTGGTTTCGAATCTTACTGGGAAATTCCTGCTGGTTCCGATACAGCAGCACCTGGTAAATGGGTGAAAGGTCCAGGCTACAAACTCTTCGCAGCCGTTAAGGAAGAACTTGGTGAGCTGAACATCATCGCAGAAGACCTTGGTTTCATGACAGATGAGGTTATCGAGTTGCGCGAACGTACTGGTTTCCCGGGGATGAAGATTCTTCAATTTGCCTTCAACCCAGAAGATGAAAGTATCGATAGCCCACACTTGGCACCTGCTAACTCTGTTATGTACACAGGAACACACGATAACAATACGGTCCTTGGTTGGTACCGTAATGAAATCGATGATCCAACTCGTGAATACATGGCTCGTTACACGAACCGTAAAGAGTACGAAACAGTGCCACATGCAATGCTTCGCACAGTATTTTCATCAGTGAGCTTCATGGCTGTGCAACTATGCAAGATTTGCTAGAACTAGATGAGTCAGCTCGCATGAACTTCCCATCTACCCTTGGTGGAAACTGGTCATGGCGTATGACAGCAGACCAACTCACACCAGCTGTTGAAGAAAACTTTGCTTGACTTGACTACAATTTATCGCCGAATTAATGAAAAATTTGGTAGAATTAAAGAAATAAGACAATATCAGGAGACACAAAAAAATGTTACCATTAAAAGAATTTGTACAAAAACGTTACAATAAAACCATTGCAGAATGTAGCAATGAAGAGCTTTACCTTGCTCTTCTCAACTACAGCAAGCTTGCTAGCAGTCAAAAACCAGTCAACACTGGTAAGAAAAAAGTTTACTACATCTCAGCTGAGTTCTTGATCGGTAAACTCTTGTCAAACAACTTGATTAACCTTGGTCTTTACGACGATGTGAAAAAAGAACTTGCAGCTGCAGGTAAAGAGTTGATCGAAATCGAAGAAGTAGAATTGGAACCATCACTTGGTAACGGTGGTTTGGGACGTTTGGCAGCCTGCTTTATCGACTCAATCGCTACACTTGGTTTGAATGGTGATGGTGTTGGTTTGAACTACCACTTCGGTCTTTTCCAACAAGTTCTTAAAAACAACCAACAAGAAACAATTCCTAACGCTTGGTTGACAGAGCAAAACTGGTTGGTTCGCTCAAGCCGTAGCTACCAAGTGCCATTTGCACACTTCACATTGACATCTACTCTTTACGATATCGATGTACCTGGTTACAAGACAGCTACTAAAAAAACCGCTTGCGTTTGTTTGACTTGGATTCAGTTGATTCTTCTATCATCGAAGATGGTATCAACTTTGACAAGACAGATATCGCTCGCAACTTGACTCTCTTCCTTTACCCAGACGATAGCGACAAACAAGGTGAATTGCTCCGTATCTTCCAACAATACTTCATGGTTTCAAACGGTGCGCAATTGATCATCGACGAAGCAATCGAAAAAGGAAGCAACTTGCATGACCTTGCGGACTACGCAGTTGTACAAATCAACGATACTCACCCATCAATGGTGATTCCCTGAATTGATCCGTCTCTTTGACTGCGCGTGGTATCGAACTTGATGAAGCAATCTCAATCGTACGTAGCATGACTGCCTACACTAACCACACAATCCTTGCTGAAGCCCTTGAAAAAAATGGCCTCTTGAATTCTTGGAAGAAGTGGTTCCTCACTTGGTACCAATCATCAAAGAATTGGACCGTCGTGTGAAAGCAGAATACAAAGACCCAGCTGTTCAAATCATTGATGAAAACGACCGTGTCACATGGCTCACATGGATATCCACTATGGATACAGCGTAAACGGGGTTGCAGCACTCCACACTGAAATCTTGAAGAACTCAGAGTTGAAAGCTTTCTACGACATCTACCCAGAAAAATTCAACAACAAAACAAACGGTATTACATTCCGTCGTTGGCTCATGCATGCCAACCCAAGACTGTCTCACTACTTGGATGAGATTATTGGACATGGTTGGCACCATGAAGCAGATGAGCTTGAAAAACTCTTGTCATACGAAGACAAGGCTGCTGTCAAAGAAAAATTGGAAAGCATCAAGGCTCACAACAAACGTAAATTGGCTCGTCACTTGAAAGAACACCAAGGTGTGGAAATCAATACAAACTCTATCTTTGATATCCAAATCAAACGTCTTCACGAGTACAAACGCCAACAAATGAACGCTTTGTATGTCATCCACAAATACCTTGATATCAAGGCTGGTAACATCCCTGCTCGTCCAATCACAGTCTTCTTTGGTGGTAAAGCAGCTCCTGCCTACACAATCGCTCAAGACATCATTCACTTGATCCTTTGCTTGTCAGAAGTGATTGCAAATGATCCCAGCAGTAGCTCCACACTTGCAAGTCGTTATGGTTGAAAACTACAACGTTACTGCAGCAAGCTTCCTTATCCCAGCATGTGACATCTCAGAACAAATCTCACTTGCTTCTAAAGAAGCTTCAGGTACTGGTAACATGAAATTCATGTTGAACGGAGCTTTGACTCTTGGTACTATGGACGGTGCTAACGTGGAAATCGCTGAGTTGGTTGGCGACGAAAACATCTACATCTTTGGTGAAGATTCAGAAACTGTTATCGACCTTTACGCAAAAGCAGCTTACAAATCAAGCGAATTCTATGCTCGTGAAGCTATCAAACCATTGGTTGACTTCATCGTGAGCGATGCTGTTCTTGCAGTAGGTAAGAAAGAGCGCTTGGAACGTCTTTACAACGAATTGATCAACAAAGACTGGTTCATGACTCTCCTTGACTTGGAAGACTACATCAAAGTCAAAGAGCAAATGCTTGCTGACTACGAAGACCGTGACGCATGGTTGGATAAAGTCATCGTTAACATTGCCAAAGCAGGATTCTTCTCATCTGACCGTACAATCGCTCAGTACAACGAAGATATCTGGCACTTGAACTAAGATACAAATTTATACTAATACATTTTGTAAAAAAAGCGAGTTTCGATTGAAATTCGCTTTTTTTGAATAATGTTGATTTGAATCAATCTGGTCTAAAAAGAGAAATCATAGACGTATTGAAGGTTTAACACTCTCTTTCAACCTCATGCTTCTTCTTAGTTGATTACCTCACATTTCTTGTATCCGCTTACACGAAGTGTTATAATATGATTGCAGGAAAGAAGGTGTTCTTATGTGGAAAAAAATATTTTTCAAAAATATAAATGGACTGATTTATTTTTGGATACTATTTGTGATTTGGTCATGCCTTTATATGGGTAATAGTAGTTCCTTTCCACTGACTCATCAAGAAATCTCTTTTTCATGGATGTTGTTATGGGGCATCACTTGCCTCATTTCACTTGCTATTTATTGATAAATTTGTTATTTCGAATCGAAAAATAAATGGAGAGGTTAAAATTTTTTTCCACTTTTCGGATAGACAGTTGAAAAAAATCGCGATTTATACCCACACCTCAAGAGGAGGTGCGGGTTTTTGTCTTATCTGAAAGTTTTATTTACAGTGCTTTCCCAACCAAAATCTCTGCCTCAATGGTAATCTCTGTCAGTTGACTCCAGTCAATCTTTGGTCTGGTCAACATGAAAGAGAAGGGGGTCATGCTAAGCAAAGCTTGGCGTTGCTCTGCTGTGATGGGTTTTGGTTAGGGAAGCTATTTGGCTAGATTGGATGCTGAAGTGTTCCTGGAAATGTTCCTTTGATATCTTGGTTGGAATAGTCCTTGTTTGTCAGCTGGTCTTGTACCATTTGACGGATTTCTTTGAGGTGATTTTTCAGTCGGGATGACCTTGATCAAGATACCGTCTTTGGATAAAACGCGACGGAAATTCTCCCATAGTTGGCAGGTGAAAAGATGTCGAGCAGGATATCCATACTGGCGTCTTTTATAGGAAGTCGAGCCAGGTCACCGACAAACCAATTAACTGACCAGTTGAGTTCACTTTTAGCTGCGATTTGGACCGAGTCTTTTGAAATGTCAAAGGCATAGAAGGTTTTATCAGAGTGACTTTCTTGGAGTTTACGAGAGTAGAAACCTTCGCCACAACCGATATCCAAGACTGTTTTTGCGGATGGATTAGTTGTTAGTAAGTCCGAGATACCTTCTAAAATAGCCTGATAAAAACCAGCTTCAAGAATTTGCTGGCGGTTTTGGAAGTTTTCCTTGTCGTAGTTGGCAGATTGCTTGATTTGCGGAGCCAAGTTGACATAGCCGAATTTTGCCAGATCAAAAGAATGGCGGTTGCTACACTTGAGGCTAGACTCTACCAAGGCCAGATTTTCTTGGCAGATAGGGCAGGAAAAGGCAGTCGCAGAAGCAAAACGCTGAAGTTTGGGTTTGAGGTTTGTATTCATAGTTTAAGTGTATCAAAAGAGGCAAATGAAAGCAACTTTAGAAATAAGTAGATGGGAGATTCAGTAGAAATAAAACTAATTCTCCAATTTATAGAATAAAATTGCTTTTATATCTAAATTTCTATATAATAATGATAAGGAGGAAATAAGTATGTTAAAAGAAGTATTAACCGTTGCAAAAGTTGCGAAAAAATCATCACTCTTTTTGGGTGGTGTCGCATTTGGTACCCTTGGTTTGAAAATCTTGGCAAGTAAGGAAGCTAAAAAAGGTTATTCTAAAGCTTTGGCTAAGGCTTACAAGTTGAAAGACGAGCTAGATGCATCTGTTTCTGTTGTGAAACAACATGGAGACGATGTCTTGCAAGATGCCAAATATTTGTACGAGCAAGAGAAAAAAGAAGAGCAATTAGATAGCCTTATAGGAGAATAATATGTCTTTTAAAGTGCTACATAGAGGATACCAACATATCCGACTATCATCTTCTTTTTCACTCACCTTGGATATTCAAGACTATCTTCGTTCCTTGGCGAGAGATGAAAAGGGGATTGAGTCTATCCAGTTTTACATGGATCAACAGCACTTTACTCTACGCATAAAAGAAGGCTTTTCTGTATTAGATAATGCAGAAGCCTTTTTAAAAAGAATTGATAAAGGGAAAGTTTCTGAGTTGATGACTCTTCCCATTCGTAGAGAAGAGAGTGCTTATTCTATTGTTTCAGGTGCAGCGATTAAGCGTGTACTTTTTCGTAGTTTTGTGCCGTATCCTATTCGCTATATATGGACTTGTTATCAGGCTTTGGGTTATATTAGAGAAGCCTATCAAACACTAGCGCGTAAGGAACTAACGATGGAAGTCTTGGACTGTTCGGCGATTTTATTGTCCTTGTTTATGAACCAATCCAAGACAGCTAGCAATATCATGTTTATGCTTGATTTGGGGAATCATTTAGATCAGTGGTCCTTTGAAAAAAACTGCAACAGATTTAGAACAAAGCCTTCTTGCAAAAGAGAGCGACGTATTCTTAGTACAGGGCGATACGGTTGTTAGTATCAAGAGTTCCGATGTTCAAATAGGAGATGTCTTGGTCCTATCTCAAGGAAATGAAATTCTGTTTGATGGACAAGTAGTTTCAGGTTTAGGTATGGTCAACGAAAGTTCCTTGACGGGAGAGAGTTTTCCAGTTGAAAAAAGAGAGTCTGATTTGGTTTGTGCAAATACAGTATTAGAAACTGGAGAGTTACGCATTCGTGTAACCGATAATCAGATGAACAGCCGGATTTTACAACTGATTGAGTTGATGAAGAAATCTGAAGAAAACAAGAAAACGAAACAACGCTATTTCATCAAGATGGCGGATAAGGTCGTCAAATATAATTTCTTGGGGGCTGGGCTGACTTACCTATTAACAGGTTCTTTTTCTAAGGCTATTTCTTTCCTATTGGTCGATTTCTCCTGCGCTTTGAAAATCTCTACTCCTGTAGCTTATTTGACAGCTATCAAGGAGGGGTTGAACCGTGAAATGGTGATTAAGGATGGGAGATGTTCTGGAGAAATATCTGGAAGTTGATACTTTCTTGTTTGATAAGACGGGAACAATCACAACTAGCTATCCTATAGTTGAAAAGGTGTTACCTTTTGGGGACTATAGTGAGGAAGATATTCTCAGAATCAGTGCCTGTCTTGAGGAACACATTTATCATCCTATTGCTAATGCCATTGTCAAGCAAGCTGAGATAGAGGGGATTGAACATGAGGAAATGCATGGGAAACTCCAATATATTGCAAGCAAGGGAATTAAATCTCATATAGATGGGCCAACCAGTTCTTATTGGGAAATTATGTCTTGATGCAGGATGAGCAGATTCATATCAGTTCAGAACAAAATGCTTTTAATTGAAGAGTACAAGAGTCACTACAATCTCTTATTCTTGGCTTATCAGAATGAATTGATTGGAATGTTCTGCATTCATACTCCTTTGAGAAAAAGAAGCAAAAAGCAGCCTTGGAGAAACTTAAGGCACAAGGGAAAAAAATTGATTCTGGCAACAGGGGACACCTTGGTTAGGACAGAGGAATTAGTCAAAGATTTGCCCTTTGATCAGGTCTATACAGACTTGAAACCTGATGGGAAATTTGAGTTAGTAGAGGAACTGCAGAAAGCAGGTCATACTATTTTGATGGTTGGAGATGGGATTGAATGACTCAGCGGCTCTAACCCTATCAGATATCGGTGTGGTGATGAATGAGAGCGCAGATATTTCTAAGCAGATGAGCGATATCTTATTGTTAGATAATCGCTTTGGATTTCTTCCAAGAGTTGGATTCGCTATCATCATCTTTGCAAACACTCATCAAGAAGAATATTCAAGATACCGTTGTCGTAAATAGTAGTTTGATTGGCTTTGGCTTGTTTAATTGGCTCAGTCCTTCAAACCTCTCTATCCTACATAATCTAACAACCTTACGCATAGTCCTGCGTAGCCTGTCTATTAAAGTGGATAGGTGGGGACTATTCACAGCAAAAAGGAGTTACCTTTCTCGAGGGTAACTCCTTTGTTTATAGGTAAATGTTTAACAATTTAGTAAGTCAACACAAAGTATTTCTTCTTCCCGCGGCGGATAACAGTCAGTTCGTTTTCTAACTTATCTGCGTCACTCAAGACATAGTCAAGGTCTTGGATGCGGTCGCCGTTGACGTAGATAGCTCCGTTTTGGACGTCTTCACGGGCTTGGCGTTTTGAGTTAACCACACCAGATGACACGAGCAGTTCCACGATATTGTGGTTTTCGTCTGCTTGTACTTGGTAGTTTGGCACTCCACGAAGTCCTTGTTTGAGTTCTTTGACAGAAAGGTTTTTGATGTTTCCAGCAAAGAGTTGCTCAGTGATGTTGAGGGCTTCTTTGTAGGCTTCTTCTCCGTGAACAAGAGTCACGACTTCACGAGCCAAGACTTTTTGAGCCAAGCGTTCGTGTGGCGCCGCTTCAAACTGTTTACGGATGTCTTCGATCTCATCCAGTGACAAGAAAGTAAAGATTTTCAAGAAGCGAACGGCGTCAGCATCCATGACGTTCATCCAGAATTGGTACATTTCGTATGGAGAAGTCTTTTCAGGATTGAGCCAGACTGCGTTTCCTTCAGATTTACCAAATTTCTTACCAGTTGCATCTGTGATGAGTGGCACAGTGATCACGTGACCAGTCTTGTCAGCCTTACGACGAAGCAATTCGGTACCAGCTGTCATATTTCCCCACTGGTCAGAACCACCGATTTGTAGTGTGACGTTGTGCTCTTGGTTAAGGACGTAGAAGTCATATCCTTGCATGATTTGGTAAGCAAACTCAGTGTAAGAAATTCCAGTTTCAATCCGTTTTTTCACAGACTCCTTGCTCATCATGTAGTTGACAGTGAAGTATTTTTCCGATATCACGGAGGAAGTCAATGAAGCTGATGCTGCCAAACCAGTCGTAGTTATTGACCATGACAGCCTTGTTTTCACCATTTTCAAAGTCAAGAAAACGAGAAAGTTGTCCTTGGATAGACTTGACCCAGCCATCTACTGTGTCTTTTGTTTGGAGACTACGCTCAGCATCTTTGAAGGACGGATCTCCGATGAGACCTGTAGCACCGCCAACGAGCGCATAAGGTTTGTGACCTGCTAGTTGCAAACGACGACTTGTCAAGATTGCGACAAGGTGGCCTAGGTGAAGGCTGTCAGCAGTTGGATCGTAGCCAGTATAATAAGAAACTTGACCTTCTTCTAGGGCTTTACGCAAAGCTTCTTCATCAGTCGTTTGAAAAATCAAACCACGCTCTTTTAGCTCATCAAAAATGTGCATGTGTCTTTTCTCCTTTATAAAATATTGTTTCTACCTATTGTATCACAAACTCGATTAATAGCCTAGTAGAATAGGGAAGAAAGTGGCTATTTTTATTGAAAGTTTCCCTTTTTATGGTATAATAGAGAAAGTGAGGACATTCATGAAAAGAAAAGAATTAATGAATTAAAAAAACAAAAATGTTGCATTTTTTTCCAGCAACTAATGCAACGATTGCAAAATGGAAGAAAAAGACAAGCAAAGAAAAACTAGCTAATAAGAAAACCAGTAAAAGGGAACCTCTTCTGACAAAGTTAGAAGGGCAGGATCTAATTTTTGCTAAGGTTTTGAGTGGGTTTAAAAGTAGTCTTTAACACTCTCTTTATCTTAGGTTTTATCGGTGGACTGTTTTGGCGCTGGTGTAGCTATGGGTTATGGGAGTCGCTCTATTTGACAAGGCTCAGGTGCCTCAAGCAGAAGAGTTGGTCAAAGCAAGTGAAGGATATTGCCTCTATCTCAGAAATCACTTATTCTGACGGCAGTACCATTGCCTCGATCGAGGGCGATTTGTTGCGCACTTCAGTCGCTTCAGATGCTATCTCAGACAATCTTAAGAAGGCTATCATTGCGACAGAGGACGAGAATTTCAACGAGCACAAGGGAGTCGTGCCTAAGGCCGTTATTCGTGCGACCCTGGGGAACCTTTTGTCGGTCTAGGGCTCGTCTAGTGGTGGTTCGACCTTGACCCAGCAGGTCATCAAGCAGCAAGTGGTGGGGATGCTCCAACTCTAGCTCGTAAGGCTACAGAGATTATTGATGCTCTTGCTTTTAGAAAGGGCTATGGGTAAGGATGAGATTTTGACAACCTACCTTAACATAGCTCCTTTTGGTCGCAATCATAAAGGCCAAAATATTGCAGGTGCCCAGCAGGCTGCAGAAGGAATCTTTGGTGTTAATGCTTCGGATTTAACGGTCCCTCAAGCTGCCTTTATCGCAGGATTGCCACAGAGTCCAATCAGTTATTCTCCTTATGAATCTGATGGTAGCATGAAGAGTGATGAGGACATGGCTTTGGGAATTAAGCGTGCCAAGGATGTCCTCTACAATATGTACCGGACAGGGGCTCTAAGTCAGGAAGATTACGATAAGTACAAGGATTATGATTTTAAGAAAGACTTCTTACCATCTGGTAGTGTCAGCGGTACTTCGCGTGACTATCTCTACTTCGCAACCTTGGCAGAAGCTACTGATCGCATGTACGACTATCTAGTCAGAGAGATAATGTCTCTGCACAAGAGCAAAAGAATGAGTCCATCCAGAAAGCTTATCGTGATTTAGCCACTAAGGAAATTGAAAATGGTGGATATAAGATTACGACAACTATCAATAAAAATGTTCATGCTGCGATGCAAAATGCGGTTGCGACCTACGGCTATCTGCTAGATGATTCGACAGGCCAGCCTGAGGTGGGGAATGTCCTCATGGACAACCAAACGGGAGCTATCCTTGGATTTGTTGGTGGTCGTAATTATCAAGAAAATCAGAACAATCACGCTATTGACACCAAGCGTTCTCCAGCTTCAACCACTAAGCCTATACTGGCCTATGGTATCGCGATTGACCAAGGTTTGATGGGAAGTGCAAGCATCTTGTCTAACTACCCGACAAACTTTTCAAACGGCAATCCCATCATGTATGTCAATAGTCCTGGTACAGGGCATGATGACATTGGGAGAAGCCCTCAACTACTCATGGAATATCCCAGCCTACTGGACGTATCGTACGCTTCGAGAGAAGGGTGTGGATGTCAAAGGGCTATATGGAAAAAAATGGGTTACGAAATCCCAGAATATGGGATTGAAAGTTTACCGATGGGTGGGAGGGATTGATGTTACAGTTGCCCAGCATACCAACGGGTATCAGACTCTAGCCAACAACGGAGTTTACCATAAGAAACATATGATTGCAAAGATCGAGTCGACGGATGGTCGAGTGGTATATGAGCACAAGGATCAACCTGTCCAGGTTTATTCAAAAGCGACAGCAACCATCATGCAAAGTCTCCTTCGGGATGTTATCTCATCTCGGATTACTTCAAGTTTCCAGACGGACTTGACTACTATCAATCCATCCCTAGCTCGTGCTGACTGGATCGGAAAAACTGGTACGACCAATGAAGATGAAAAATATGTGGCTCATGCTTTCTACACCTCGCTTGACTTTGGGTGGCTGGTTAGGGTCACGATGATAACCGACCACTAGCCAAAGGAGCAGGCCACTACCGTAATGCCAACTATATGGCCCACTTGGTCAATGCTATCCAACAAGCTGAACCTGGCATATGGGGGAAATGAGCGCTTTAATCTGGATCCAAGCGTGACCAAGTCTCAAGTCCTCAAAGTCGACAGGCCAGAAAAGCCCGGCAAAGGTTTCACAATCAATGGTAAGAAAGTCGAACGTTTCTGGTTCAACAGTAACGAGCTACTGGGCTACTAAAGAAGGTGCGCCAGTGACCACTTATCGCTTTGCTATCGGAGGAAGCGATGCAGATTATCAGAAATGCTTGGAAGAATATTTCTAGGAAGCATTCCACTCTGACTCCTCCAACGCTCCCAAGCTCAAGTAGTAGCTCTGGGAAGTTCAAGCTCAGTGAAACTCACTCAAAGTGGTTCTTCAGACGTTCACGTCGATTTAATCGTTAAGAAAGAGTAGTATGCATTCAGTAATATTTCTCTTTTCATGCTACTTTTTTTCTTTTGTTTCATTTCGTGTTACAATAGGAGAATGAATCAGTATCAGAAAAGAAGATTTGTTTAAGGGAACTCTATACTCACTGCTGTCAGGTCTAATCTGGGGAATTTGTGGGTATTTTAGGAGAATATTTTTTTCGCTCATTATCCAGTGTCGTCTGGATGGATTACTTCCATGCGCTTTACTAGTGGCAGGGAGTTTGGTTTTAGGTCTATCAGCCTTTCAGTTACGCAGCCCAGTTATTGGATATCTGGCGTGACAAGAAAAAAATTATCTACCTTTTTTTAGCCTATGCTATTCTAGGTATTTTTTTCTGTGCAGTTTTTCTTTCTATCTCTGCGTTGAGTATTCCAATGCGACGACAGCGACCATTTTGCAATTTATCAGTCCAGTTTTTTTATCTTGTTTTATAATCGAATCGTTTATCAGAAAGAAGGCTTCTATCACAGCCGTGTCTCTATGTTTTGATTGCCATGCTAGGTGTTTTTTTGATGGCTACAAAGGAGATTTGTCCCAGTTATCCATGACTACCTTAGCTTTGAGTCACTGGACTGCTCAGTGCAGTAGGGGTTATGTTTCAACGTTATCCTGCCTCAACGTTTTGCACGTGACTATGGTTTTGTGCCGACCGTTGGTTGGGGGATGATTTGCTAGCAGGTGTCTTTTAGCAATTTTCTTTATCCCTATTTCATCAGATTAGCTTTTCCAACTGGATCTGACGAGCCTGTTTGATTTGTCTGACTATTGCTGTGTTTGGGTACGGCTTTTTGCTTTCTTCCTATCGATGAAGGCTGTGCTACTCGTCTCACCGTTGGTTGTATCGGTGGTGAGTGCCAGTGAACCTCTATCTTCCGCATTTATTAAGTGTTCTATTTTCTAGGGATATGGTCTTTGGATGGTTTTTCTGGCTTTAGCTATGATTTTTGATTATCGTCCCGATGGTTTTTCTTATCAATAGAGGAAAACGAAGGACAGGTAAAGATGATTCTGTTCGAGTAGTTGAGGCTTCAAATTTGAGGCCTTTTTTTGGTAGAATAGGTATCATTATAACGAACCAGGAGGCGCCTATGACTGCTACAAAAATGAACGCTCAAGAAATTATCCAATTTATCGCCAATGCTGAAAAGAAAACCAGTGTCAAAGTAACCTTTGAAGGAGAACTCGCAACTGCTGTACCTAGCTCTGTTGTCAAACTAGGAAATGTTTTATTCGGAGACTGGAAGGACGTCGCTCCGCTTCTTGAAGGTTTGGTAGAAAATCAAGACTATGTTGTCGAGCAAGATGCTCGTAATTCTGCAGTTCCTTTGCTAGACAAACGTGCGATCAACGCTCGTATCGAGCCAGGTGCTATTATCCGTGACCAGGTGGAAATTGGTGACAATGCTGTTATCATGATGGGAGCTGTTATCAATATCGGTGCTGAAATCGGTGCAGGAACCATGATTGATATGGGTGCCATCCTTGGTGGTCGTGCCATCGTTGGGAAAGAACAGCCACGTTGGTGCAGGTGCAGTTTTGGCGGGTGTGATTGAGCCAGCTAGCGCTGAACCAGTCCGTGTCGGAGACAATGTTCTTATCGGTGCCAATGCAGTGGTTATCGAAGGAGTTCAAATCGGCAGTGGTTCAGTTGTTGCAGCAGGAGCTATCGTTACCCAAGATGTTCCAGAAAATGTGGTAGTAGCAGGTGTTCCAGCTCGTATCATCAAAGAAATTGATGCCCAAACCCAACAAAAAAACAGCGCTTGAGGATGCGCTTCGTACCTTGTAAAAAAAAGTAAAAAAAGAGGCGGATACCCTTTTTCCAGCCTCTTTCTTCTATCAAAAAGGAGGATCGATAGATGTTAGATTTGATTCAGACTCGACGAGATTTTGCACCAGATTCCAGAGATTGGCTTAGAGGAATTCAAGACCCAGGCTTATTTGCTGGATGTGATTGAAAAATTGACTACGGGCAAGGATTTTGTTCAAATTCGTACTTGGCGAACAGGGATTTTGGTCTACCTGCAGGGAAGCCAGCCGGAGCGAACCATTGGTTGGCGAACAGATATTGATGGTCTGCCTATCGTCGAACAAACAGGACTGCCTTTTCGCCTCTCAGCACCAAGGTCGCATGCATGCCTGTGGCCATGATTTTCATATGACCATTTGCCTTAGGATGTCTCGAACGCGCCCTGGAGGAACAACCCAAGAACAATCTGCTCTTTCCTATTTCAGCCTGCTGAAGAAAATGAAGCTGGTGGGATGCTCATGTATGAGGATGGGCGCTTTTTGGGGACTGGCTACCAGACCAATTTTATGGCCTTCATGTTCGTCCGGATCTGAAGGTTGGACAGATTGCGACCAATACACACACTCTCTTTGCAGGGACCTGTGAGGTGAAAGATTCGTTTCAAAGGAAAAAGGAGGGACATGCAGCTTTTTCCGCATGAAGCCAATGACGCCTTGGTGGCTGCTAGTTACTTTGTAACCCAAGTGCAGTCAGTTGTCAGCCGCAATGTCAATCCAATCGAGGGAGCGGTGGTGACCTTTGGCCTTTTCCAAGCTGGAACAACCAATAATGTCATTACAGACACAGCATTTTTACATGGAACCATTCGCGCCTTGACTCAGGACATGAGCCTCTTTGGTGCAAAAAGAGTCAAAGACAGTCGCAGAAGGGAGTTGCGGCAGCCTTTGATATGGAAGTCGAAGTGGAACTCAAAGCAAGGAGGCTACCTGCCTGTTGAGAACAATCCAGCCTTGGCGCGTGAACTGATGGACTTTTTTGAAGAGAAAGACGGAATCGAGTTGATTGATATCGAGCCTGCTATGACTGGTGAGGACTTTGGTTATCTCCTTTCGAAGGTAGATGGCGTTATGTTCTGGCTAGGTATCGATAGTCCCTACGCTCTTCATCACCCTCAGATGAGTCCTGAGGAAGAAGCCTTAGCTATTGGGGTGGATGCAGTCTCTAGCTTTCTGAAAAAAGAAAGGCAGCAGAGTAGAGGTATTGTCTATGAAAGCAGAACTACGCAAGCAAAAGTCTTTGCAAGAAATGAAGGCTCTATCTCAGGAGCAAAAAAACAGGCTATGGATCGAGCTTTTAACTGAACGATTTTTGAAAGCATCCCTTTTTACCAAGAAGCTAAGGTCATCGCAACCTATCTCTCCTTCCCTCATGAATTTCAAACGCAGGAACTGATCGAGCAGGCGCTGAAGGATGGCAAGAAGGTTTCTGATACCCAAAAACCTATCCCAAGGGGCGCATGGAGTTTGTGGTCTATAATCCGCAGCAGTTGGCAAAAAAACTTCCTTTGGTTTACTGGAACCGCAAGGAGACTTGGAAGTGGTGGAACCGTCTCAGATTGATTTAATTCATGTTCCGGGCTTTGGCTTTTTACAACAGAGGGCTATCGGATCGGATATGGTGGAGGATATTATGACCGCTATCTGGAACATTTTTGCTGGGCATACCATGAGTACAATCTATCCTTGTCAAAGTTCAGGAGTTTAACTCTGAAAACCATGATATACCCGTCCAGGAGGTGCTAATCTATGAAGGAAATCTTTGATAAACGTTATCCCTGTGACTAGCTTCTTCCTCCTAGTAACAGCATTTGGTATTTCTCTTGATGTTGGTTTTTACAGGTTTAACTTTTGAACGAGCAGATACTCTGCTTTCAGTTTGGAGCCATGTATGGGACCGATCATTCGCCTGTTCCCTGAGCAGATTTGGCGCCTTTTTTCGGCTATATTTGTGCATATCGGATGGGAGCATTTTATTGTCAATATGATTTCGCTCTACTTTCTTGGACGACAGGTGGAGGAGATTTTCGGTTCTAAGCAATTTTTCTTTCTCTATCTCCTATCAGGAATGATGGGTAACCTCTTTGTTTTTGCTTTTACACCGAAAGTTGTAGCAGCAGGGGCCTCCACTTCTCTTTACGGACTATTTGCTGCGATTATCGTCCTGCGTTACGCAACTCGCAACCCCTATATTCAGCAGTTGGGGCAATCCTACCTGACGCTTTTCGTGATAAATATCATTGGAAGTATTCTGATTCCAGGAATCAGCCTAGCAGGGCATATTGGTGGCGCAGTAGGCGGTGCTTTTCTAGCAGTCATTTTTCCAGTCAAATGGGAGAGAAGGATGTACAGTACTAGCCAGCGAATCGGAGCAACTGTACTTTTTATCGCACTAGCCGTTTTCCTTTGCTATAAGGGAATGAACTATGTGTAGGGGGGATAGTTAAATGCGAGCACCGATTCGGTTGCTAATAAGTCATCTGCAAAGATGGCTTTTTTTATTGCAAGCTTCAACAAAAAAACAAAGCCCTTATTTAAGAGCTTTGTTTTTCTTCTATTCCCCTCAGCTAACTCTTTTC